>Ga0233442_1001431_pt1 | contig 18371 bp, 19 predicted proteins | sample SI_123_September_3_FD_182789 | JGI IMG/M metagenome (GOLD analysis project Ga0233442, IMG submission 182789) | Seawater microbial communities from Saanich Inlet, British Columbia, Canada - SI_123_September2016_150_MG | ecosystem: Environmental > Aquatic > Marine > Inlet | place: Canada: British... | reverse complement strand
GATATAAAGAAGATAGAGATATAAATGCAAGTAAGAATATATTAAAAAAAGGATTAAATCAGTTACAAGAAGTAAAGATTAAATCCTAAATTGTAGTTAGTACGGCAGGGACTGTCGGAATTTAAGCCTGTGGAGATATGAGATTACTCATACTATGAAGCAGGAAGCCACAATCTATAATCCTTTAGGGTTTAGTTGGGGAGGTTCACTTCTAAATCCTTAACAGACCATTTTTGAGAAATAGTCATTTTAATATAAAACAACCTTCTTAAGTCATCTTTATTGTCATCATTTGAAATCTTCTCCATTATTCTTACATGATGAGTAAAACTTAATTGTGCCATCAGTGATGGCACTTTTATATCATCCTTATAAAGAACATAGAACTTTCTAATTCTAAAGAGATTTCTTCTAGAAAACCCTTTTCAGAATTCTTTCTCTAGATCTTCACTTAATTGCTTAATAACTCAATCTCACCATTTTGCTTTTTCTTGTTTTTCTACAATAAATATCTAATATTTCATCAATTAATTCTTGTTGATCAATAGACAATCTAGAAAATCTGCTTTTTACATGCTCTTCATCTTCTTTTTTTCTATATTCAAGATCAGAGTATAAAATTGATTTATTTTTTAACGAATCAAAAAGAGTTCTACAAACAGGTCAATGCATCCATGCTTGAAATTTTTTATCAATTAAAGATTCTCAAAAATATGCCAAATGAAATCATTCAATATAATACATTAATTTTTGTATTTTTAAATGAGAAGCTCTTCATAATTTAAAAAGAGCATAATTACTTAATGTAATCACATCTAATTTTTGAATTGTTTTTACAACTTGTGTCATGATAGAAAATTATAAGTAAAAAATTTTTTACCAAAAGACAAAAAATAAAAAAGCTTCTGTGTCAATTATTTTGAGAGTCTCAGATTTTTGAAGAAAAAATTTTTTATAAAAAAAATACTAAGAAAAAATTTCTCAGTATTTTAAATTTTATTTTTTTTGAAATTAATTATTCATGACAATCAAAAACTGTAACTTCAGAATTATCATCTCAATTACAGAAATCAGATATATATCAATCTATTTTTTTATCATTATCAGTAAATTTTCATCCATCTACAACTCATGAAATTGGATCTCAAAAACTATAATCGTCTCATTTTGAATTATATACTTTTTTTGGATTATCAAAAGAAACTGATCAAGATTTTATAATTTTTTCTATTTTATCCTTTGCATTACCTCCTTTAACTAATATGTTTATATGCATAATATTTTAATTATTTTATAATTTATTTTATTTTTTTAATATTTTTTCATTCTATTTTAACCTTCTGTATTCTTCTTTTTTCAACTTGTTTTAGATCTTCCTGAGGTTTCAACTCTTCAGGTTTTATTCAATTCTTCAGCAACGCCTCTCTTGTAATTTTTCCACTATTTTGTAGCTCATTTTCTAGACTCTTTTTTCAGGAAATATTTTTCTCTTTTATATTATGATCAGTCATTGAATATGCAAAATCTTTTGCTTTTAATTCAACTTCATTATCAAAATCAGCTAGGGCTCTATTTTTAGGAATTCATCTTTTATCTTTTAACTTCTTCACAGAAAGTCAGTGAACCTCCCCAACTAAACCCTAAAGGATTATAGATTGTGGCTTCCTGCTTCATAGTATAAGTAATCTTATATCTCCACAGGCTTGAATTCCGACAGTCCCTGCCGTACTAACTACAATTTAGGATTTAATCTTTACTTCTTGTAACTGATTTAATCCTTTTTTTAATATATTCTTACTTGCATTTATATCTCTATCTTCTTTATATCAACAAGTACATTTATGTATTCTTGTAGCAAGAGTTTTTTTAACTCTTTTACCACAATTGTAACAATCTTGACTTGTATATTTTGGATCTACTAATTCTATTACAGAACCGGCACTTTCAGCCTTGTATTGTAATAATGTAAGTAATCTTCCCCATGATGCATCTGAGATACTCTTTGCAAGGTTATGGTTCTTAACCATTCATTTTATGTTTAGATCTTCTAGTACTATTAGTCCATAATTATCTGTTAAGTTTTTAGTTATTTTATGTAAGTGATCAGTTCTAGAATTGGTTAACTTCTCATGATTCTTAGCAAGAATTAATCTTTGTTTATTTCTATTCTTACTTCACTTCTTTTTTCTACTCAAAGATTTTTGAGATTTTTCTAGTTTTCTTTCTGCTTTTTTAATATGTTTTGGATTATCTATTTGTTCTCAGTTAGAAAGAGTAAGTAGATAATTAATTCATAGATCAATTCATACCTGATTATCTTTCTTTGGATGAACTACTATTTTATCTTCAGTTTCTACAACAAGAGTTACAAAGTATTTTCCTGTTAAGTTTTTTGTAACAGATAATGTTTTTATTTTTGCATGTTCAGGCAGATCTCTATGTTGTTTTATTTTTACTTCTCATAGTTTTGAGATCTTTATTTTTTTAGGAGTTTTATCTTGTTTTATATTCTCTTGTTTAACACCTTTATCTTCTTTTTTATATACAAAAGAAAATCATGTTTGAGGATATTCCAATGTATTATATCTACTTGGTTTTTGGAATCTAGGAAATCATGGTTTTTCTCATTTTTTTATTCTTCTGAAGAAGTTTTTAAAAGAAGTATCTAATCTTCTTATTGTTTTTTGTAAAACTTGAGAGTGAATATTTTTGTATACTTCTTTGTTATCCTTAATTAAGGGTAATTGATTTTGTTGTGAATTGTATCATATACTTACTCATTTATTTTTATACAAATCTTGTCTTTGTTTAAGCATCTTATTATACAACATTCCACAATGAAACATCTGAGAGTCTATGTTCTCAGATTGTTCTTTTGTTGGGTAGATTCTGTATTTATAAGTTTTTAGCATTATTTAGTTTTTTATTTGATTTATTTTTTTAAATCTACTATATTTTTAAAAAATATAATTTAGTTGTCAATATAATTATGAACATAAAGAAGAATAGACACTCAGTTTTTGATTTAAGCTATCATTTAGTTGTAGTAACTAAATATAGACATAAATGTATAAATGAGAATGTAATGAACGATTTGAAAGATATTGCAAAAAATATCTTTGAAAATAGTTGGGATTGTGAGATTATTGAAATAGACTGAGAAGAAGATCATTTACATATATTGTTTTCTGCACCACCACAAGTACAATTATCTAAATTGGTTAATAACTTCAAGACTGTGTCTTCTCGCTTAATAAGGAAAAAGTATTTAGATTATTTATCTAAATACTTTTGGAAACCTTGTTTCTGGTGAGCAAGTTATGGAATTTTTTCTACAGGATGAGCAACACTAGAGGTTGTTAAGAAGTATGTACAGAATCAGAATAGTCCTTCGTGAATATCTTCTAGTGGAACAAATTCATCCTCTCCTAAATCCTAGATTACAGAAGAGGAATTCTTTTTAGAGTTAGTTAAATATAGAACAAAATCTTTTTGAAAAATGGGCATTAAAGCAAACAAATTTTAAGAAAAATTTACCGGAAAAGTTACAATCAGATGCCTCAATTCTAGTAAAGGATTCTTATGATTTTAGTTTTCTAAATTTAGAAAATGAATTCAAAGAGAGCAGGTTGGAAGATTTGATGGTTAAATCTATAGAAAAAACTCTAAAAAATTTCTGAACTTATTTTTCTTTCATTTGAAGACAGGTGAAAATTGAAATTTGATGACAAGATTATTATATTGATTTGCTATTCTATAATAGAAAAATTAAATCTTTCGTAGCTATAGAGTTAAAAGTAGGAGATTTCAAACCTGAATATTCATGAAAAATGAATATGTATTTGTCTGCATTAGAGAAACAAGAGGGTTTGGCATGAGAAAGTCCGCCAATTTGAATAATCTTGTGTAAAAATAAGAATCGAACAATTGTTGAATATGCCTTAGCAGACATAAATAAGCCAATGTGAGTTTCTTCATATATCACTCAAGAGAATCTTCCTGAGGATCTAGAAGATATATTGCCATGAAAAGATGAGATATTAAGAGAAATTGAAATTTTAGAAAAATAATTAAATAAATATGAAAAATACTAAATTTAAAGCAGGTCAAAAAGTAAGAGTTACAGAATGAGGAAGAAAATGAGAGGTTGCAAAAATATTTTTTGTTGCAACTGCAAAAACAGAAGTTCCATATGAATTAATATTTGAAAGTGATTGAAAAAAATCTTTTTACAAAGAAGTTGAATTAGAATCAGCTTGTAAGTAAATATATTTCTGAGTTTTAATTAAATATTACATAATATATAGTATTATGTAATATTTTTTATTAATAATATAAATAATGCATAGTAAAATTACAAAATCGTTTGACTTATGTAATAAAGTTGATATTTTTTAAAAAACTATGCAAAACTAAAACTAAAAAATGGAAAAAACTGCACAAAAGATAAAAACCCTTAGGGAATCTTTGAATATTACTCAAGAACAACTTGCAAATTTTATTTGAATTTGAAGGGTTACACTAGCTAATCTTGAGTCATGAAAAAGAGCTTTAAAATCTAAAGAAATGGAGAAAATATTGGAATTCTTTGAATTAACACCTGAAGATTTTTGAGAAGCATATGTTGAAGATGCTGTTTCTATAAAGAAGGATGAGAATTATGTCTTGAAGAATCTAGTGCTTTATATTTCTGAAAGGCTTTCTATGAAAGAAAATTTTTGAGAAACACTGTTAAATAAACTTTTATACTTTTCAGATTTTGATTATTACGAACGGCATGGAAATTCGATTACATGAAAAAAATATCATAAGCTTCCTTATTGACCTGTTCCTGATAAGATTAAGAATATTTTAGAAGAGATGCATAATGATTGATTGATAAGTCTTTCTAAGACAAAATTTTTCTGAAAAACTCAGACAAAAATTTTACCATTAATCTCTCATGATAAAAATTTTCTAGAAAATGTAGAAGTAGAAAAAGATTGTTTAAGTCCAATTGAAATAATTAATTCTGTTTTAGATAGATTCGGTTCATGGACTGCAAATGCTGTAAGTGATTGGTCTCATTGAGATACACCATATAAAGCAACAAAAAATATCTGAGATGAAATTAGCCTATGATTATCTTTCTATAGAACTAAAGCCTATGCAACTAACCCAAATAACCTGTAAAAAATGAGTTTTGATTTTAAAGAATTAGAGGAATTTCAAAAAGAATTTAAAAAATTATCAAGTAAATTCAATAGCTTAAAAGATGATTTTCAGGTGCTTAAAGATGTTTTGGAAATAGATCCAACAGGTAAATCTATTATGGCTTGAAAAGTAGAAAGAATTTCAGGTTTGTGAGATGAAGTTGATTGAGAATTTTACAAAATTAGGAGATTTAGATGTAAAAGTCATTCTAAAAATTCAAGTGATAGCTGAATAAGAATTATATACAGATATGAAGAATCCTCGGCTGAAATAGAATTTAAATTTATTGAAATTTTTCAGAAATCTAAAAAACCTAATCATGATATAAAGAGAATTAAGAAAAATTTTTAGAAATAAAAAAGCACATACACTGTCCGCATAAATCAGTTGGTCATATTATATTGTTTAAAACTTGCTTTATTTTTAATTTACATAAGTATGTATGTAAATTTACATACATATATTTTACAATGAGAAATTACATTTGAATATCGGATTTTAAAAAACAAGATTTTATAAATAAGCTTGAATTTTTTGATGATGAATATTTTGTTGTTTTAAGAAATAATCAACCTGCATTTATACTATATCCTAATATGGTAAGTAAGGATTTCGAAAGTAGATTTAAATATAAAATTAATACATGTTCAGCGAGAGATTTATTATGAAAAAATGATTTTGTGTTACCCGAAACTGTATCTCATATTTTAAAAGATAATAAACATTATTATAATATAATTCCTTACTGATTAGAGGAGGGGTTTTTTATTCAAGAAAAAATCACAGAAAAAGTTAGAAAAGATCTTTATAAAAACTTATGAATTAAGCATGATTAAAATTTTAAAAAGTAATTTTTTCTTAAGGCAAGAAGTGAAATATTTAAAAAAGCTAACTCCTAAGCAAATAGGACAATATGATGAAAAAATAAAATTGTTTAAAGAAAGTATTTTTCCTAATCATTCTAAAATTAATACTCATTCTTTGTCTTGAAAATTAAAATGAAAATATTCTTTCTCCTGTTGTACGATTAATTGAAGGTCTGATAGAATTCTTTTTGAGATTAAAGAGTGATGAAGTAATTATTATGAAATAATTTTAGTTGAATTTTTGAGTGTTTGAGATCATAATATTTATAATTAAAAATAAAATATGAATAACATAGAAACAATATCTATTGATATCGATTCAGATATCAAAACACAGGCTTCCGATTTAGCTAAAAAAATGTGATCTAATTTAGATATTGTTGTAAACCATCTTCTTTTAAATTTTGTGAAAAATAAGCAAGATACTAACTCTTTTAGAGATTATGAATGATTTACTAAAGAGGCAAGTGAAGATTTATTAAAAGCTTGAGAGGATGCTAAAAAAGGGATTTGAATAACAGGTGTTTACGATAATTTTGATGATTTGTTCAAGCATTTAGATAATATTAAAAATAATTAAATTATATGTCAGAAAACAATCAAAATATAACTTGTCCTAGCTGTAATCATAATTTTGAACTAACTCAAGCTGTTAAAAAGGAGCTTGCAGAAGAGATGAATAATAAATGGAAGATTCTTGTTGAAAAAAAAGACAAAGAATTAGAAGAAAAATTTTCTAAGGAAAAAATTGAGTTTGAAAAAAAAATAAAAGAAGATGCAGAAAAAAATCTTAAAGAGAAAATAAAAGAAGATTTTGTAAAAGAAAATGCTGATAAAATCAAGGAAGATAAAATAAGGTTACAAAAAATAGAAGATGAAAATATTGCTTTAAAAAAAGCATCTGAAGATTCTAAAAAGGCTTTTGAAGATGAGAAAAAAGCTTTTGAAGAAAATAAGTCTGAAACTGAGAAGAAAATAAAAGAAGATGCAGAAAAAAATTTTAAGGAAAACTTTGAAAAAGAAAAATGAGATGAGTTGAAAAAATTAACAGAACAACTTACGAAACTTCAGGATAGACTAGAGAAACAAGATGACAAGCATGAAAGAGAGCTTAAACAAAAGGAGCTCCAAATGGCTTGAATGAAGAAGGATTTAGAAAAAGCAAATGAAAGAGTTGAAAAAAGTATTTCTCAAGAGGTGCAATGAGAGGTTCAAGAGGAGATTCTTAAACAGAAACTTCAAGAAATTTTTAAGTTTGATGAAATTACTGATGTTAAAAAATGAGTCAAATGAGCTGATTTAAAACAGATTGTGAAAAATGATATTTGAAAAGAAGTTTGAAGTATTTTATGGGAGTCTAAGAATACTAAGAATTTTGAGGATAAATGGATTCAAAAATTAAAATCTGATCAGGTTGAAGCAAAATCTGATATTGCAGTTTTAGTTACAAAAAAAATGCCTGAATGAGTTAAACATTTTTGAGAAAAAGATTGAATTCGGATTGTTCAATATGATTATTTTATAAGTGTTGCATATATGCTAAGGAGTAGTTTGGTTGCAATGCATTCAAATCTTCAGATAAATTCTTGAAAAGATCAGAAAATGGAAATGATCTATAACTATATTCAATCTAATGATTTTAAAAATAAAGTTCAGTTATTGGTTCAAAAAATAATTTCAAGAAAAGAGTTCATAGGTAAAGAAAAAAGATTTTACGAGACAAAGTGGAAAAAAGAGGAGGTTGATTTTGATATAATGATTTGATCTCTTGCATGAGTATACTGAGAATTAGGTGCAATTGCATGATGAAGCTTGCCTCAAATTCAAGGATTAGGCGATTGATTAGATTATTGATGATGAGAACAGTTATTGATTTAATTTTTAGAACAGTGTTGTAATGACACTGTTTTTTGTTATAATACACAACTATATTCAATATAAAGTTTGACTTTGAAATAATTTATTAATAAAATTCCCTTGAAAATAAACATTTTTCCATTATGAGTATAAGAAGTATTGTTATTACATTTATTATCCTTTTTACATGATTTACATCTAATGTTTCTGCATGATTTTTTAGTTGAGATTCAAATGATTGTTCAGTTGTAAGTAAACTAAATAATGATTCTTTTTTAAGAACTATTAATATGGATGCAATTACATTGTCTGCATATTGTACTTGTTGAGAAAAAATTGATAAAGATCAGGATGAGATTCAAAATGAAGATGATATAATGCAATGGAAAAATGATGATATGGCTCAATGTGTATCATGAGAAGAAAAAAGAATTTTGTTGAAAAAAGAACTTTTAAAAGAAGAAGAGTGATTATGATTATCTTGGTCTCAAGGAAATAAGCTTTTAGAGTTAAAATCATGATTATTGTGCTGAAGACAGTCTCTACAAGAGGAAGTTTTTGCTGTTATGTGTGTTAAAGATATAAGGCTTTATAATTATGATAATAATAAAAGGTATTCTGTTCCGTTTTTATGATCATCTGTTGTTTTTATGAAATGACTTCTTGCATGAATTGGTAATTGGTTTATTTTTTTGATCTCATGATTAATAGATCTTTCCTCATCTGTTTGATATTCGTCTTTTGATAAATTACCACCTCTTCTTCTTGATTCTACTTCTGATGTTTTAAATAAAGATACATTAATAGGTGTGATTAATATCATATCATTAATTACCTTATGATTTCTTATAATATTTTTCATTTTTAATAAATGAGTATGAAAAGAATCTGAGAGTTATATAAAATTTTTTATTAGAGCTTTTATTACATTATTTTTAATAATGTGATTTCCTGTTTTTTATTATTTTTTAAATGATTTTTTAGAATGATTCTGAAAAATCTTAATAGATTGAGCCTCTGCATTTTCTTCAGATGCCTTAATTTCTACTCTTGATATGGGGAGTTTTCTTCCTGATTGATTTACAACATTAACAATCCTTGGTTTTATTGCTTGAATTCCTAATTTAATACTACTTCTTTCAGCTTCTGTGTTTATTTTATTTAGAAATATTGCATTAATGATTATATGAGTATTATCTCCATTACTTGCAGTGTGATTTCTTGCATGATCTTTAAAAAAAGAAAATATTTTTGAAGGTTGAGATTCTATATCAAAATGATTTAAAGTTTTAATTAGAGCTTGAATATGGTCTTATTCATTCTTCTTTACTGTTGTTTTAACTGTTATGTTATTTAAGATAATAATCGTAATACTTTGAATTATTCCATCTTTTGATGCGTCTATTAGCTCTTTATTTTGACAAAAGATGTCATGATCCATTATAGATAATATAAAATTTTTATGAGTGGATGCTTTGATTTATTTATGAATATTAAATATCATTGTTAGATTTTGGTATAAATATTTATTCCCTGTAGTCTTTTCTATTACAGAATGAGCTTTTATTACTGTATTTTTCCCTTCTTCTTTAGATGCATTCTGAGGTCATAAAAATTTTACTAGAGAAATTTCCAATGCTTACACTTCTACTAAGGCATCTTGAGAATTATTAAGAGAAAAATTTCCTAATGCTTTAAACTGAGTTGTGTGAAAACAAATTGATTGAGTTTCAAATAAGTTAGAATCCCTTAAGGGAAAGGCTATGGCTTTTACTTCAAATAATACTTCTGATGTTTTAACTAAAAGTCAAAGAATTAAAAGAGAAGCTTTTAGTGTTGCTAAAAAAGTTTTAACTCCTGATGTTGCGTCTGTCTGAATGTGAACCATGTCATGAATAACTGAATGAGAGACAAAATTTAGAGCTAGAGAGTCAATTAAAGGTGTTGAAAATAAAAATGAAAGGATTTCTGAACTTAAAGAAGAAAAGGCTGAATTAGATGATATAGATGATTTTAATAAAATTATCCATATAGATAAACAAATAGAAATTTTAAATAGAGAAAAAATTTCTAATGAAAAAACAATTGAAGATTATAAAAAGGAAAGAATAGAAAAAAGATTAAATTCTGCTCCTAAAATTAATGTGCCTAAAAAAATTATAAAAGAAAAAACTGAAGAAGAAATTGAAGAAAAATCAGTAAAAATAATTTCTCCTAAAAAAGAAATTTCTGAAGAATTTGAAATACAAATTCCTGATGATTTATCTCATGATTCATGAAATGATATTTTAGAGCAGACAGATATTCTTGATAAAAATTCTAAGAAGAAAAAAGGAGATTTTATAGAACCACTTGATATAAAAATTGAAAATTATAGAGAAGAGGATATAAAAACTCCTTCATTTGTAACTAAGAAATCTACTGAAAATCTTAATCCTGTGCCTGTTTTTAAATTTAATCATAATAAATTAGTTGATTCACCTAATATGAAACAGGAAAAAAATATTTCTGATATTAAAGAAAGAGGCGAATTTAAAATTACCCCTGAGGAAAATAATGTAATTAAAAATAAAAAAGAAGAAAAAAAAGTGATAAAAAATAGTATATCTGATATTAAATTAAATCAAGATATTTATAATAATGTCGACTTAAAAAATAAGGATGATATTTCTGATTTTAAAGAAAAGTATGCTATTTACAGTCAAAATTGAGATTCTGATAATATGAATATATTTTGATCAAATAAAATTGCATTAGATTTAATTACAAAAAAATTTAATATTGACTCTAATATTGATTGAATAGGTAGTTATATTGATAAAATATTTGACAAGCTAAAATAATATTAATAATATTTTATTGAAAATAAGCAGATTTACTTATTGAGTACAAAAACAAATAATATACAAAAATATATCATTTAACATACTATTTATATTATGAAAATCTTTAAAAAAATTTTCTCAGGATTAATTTGAGTAATTTTTGCTTTAACTTCCTTTTTGATGTTTTCTCAGAAGGGGTTTGCAGTTGATAACTGAACAGTAATAACAAGTGTTGTTTCCGAGCATCCAGCGTACTCTCCAGATTGAAATTGGATTGTTTATAGGAATACTAGTAATGGAAAGTTATATAAAAAATCTGCTGATGATACTTCTAACTGAACAGAAATAACAAGTGTTAATTCTTATTATCCAGCATACTCTCCAGATTGAAATTGGATTGTTTATAGGAATACTAGTAATGGAAAGTTATATAAAAAATCTGCTGATGATACTTATACTTGAACAGAAATAACAAGTGTTGATTCTTATTATCCAGCATACTCTCCAGATTGAAATTGGATTGTTTATAGAAAAGATTTAGATGGTAAACTGTATAAAAAATCTGCTGATGATACTTCTAACTGAACAGCAATAACAAGTGTTGCTTCTCATGAGCCAGCACATTCTCCAGATTGAAATTGGATTGTTTATAGAAATGAGAATGATTGAAATAAGCTGTATAAAAAATCTGCTGATGATACTTCTAACTGAACAGCAATAACAAGTGTTGTTTCCGAGCATCCAGCGTACTCTCCAGATTGAAATTGGATTGTTTATAAAAATGGTGATGACTGAAATAAGTTGTATAAAAAATTTGCTGATGATACTTCTAACTGAACAGCAATAACAAGTGTTGTTTCCGAGCATCCAGCATACTCTCCAGATTGAAATTGGATTGTTTATAAAAATGGTGATGACTGAAGTAAGCTGTATAAGATAACATTTGCTATTCCAAATACTGCTCCTACAATCTCTTCAGCTACTTCTACAGTTCCTTACATTAATTCTTTAAATGAAACTTCGGTTCCTTTTATAATAAACTGAATTACAGATCCGGATACATGAAACATTCTTATTTATAAATATTCTTGGGATTGAACAAATTGGACTAATTTAAGCCCAACTGAAACTTCACCAAAATCAAATACAGATTACAATTTTAATATTAACGTGTCTTGAAAAGATGATTGAGATTTAATCCTGAGAGTTAAAGCTAGTGATTGAACAGGAGACAGTTCAGAAAAAATAATTGCTATTACTAAAAATACAGTTCTTCCAGTTATTTGAAATATTAATTCAAGTGAAGATTTAGTTGAATTTGCATGTGATAAAGATTGAGATTATAAAATTGAAAAAACATCACCAATCGTTTTAGTTTTACAAGACTGGACAGCTACAACATCTTGAACAAATAATTTAAAAACATTTTGAGAATCCGATTTAAATACTGGAGACAATACAATTAAATTATCTTGTAAGGATGATTATGTAAATATTTCCGAAACCTCAGTAGTTATTAATAAAACAGAACCAATCCCTTCAATGAGTTGAAGTGTACTATTATTTTCTGATAATGATGCAGATTGGAACTGAATTAGCTGAAGAGATTTAAATATATCATGGAATACAGCAGATTGAGAGGTGTTTTCTTGATTTGAATCTTACAAGGTTTATGTTTTACCTGATTGAGTTTCTCTAAACACTTGAGTTCATATAGCTTTAAAAACAGAAATTACAGCAAGTATTTGAACTTGGACTTGAGATTCTACAGTTACTTTAGATAGTGTTTGAAATGCTTTTTCAAGTGGTGATTACAATGCCTTTGTTTTAATTATATGAAATACAGATCAATTCTGAACTGAATGATTTATTTTATGAACATTAACAAGTGATGTAATTACACAGCCATCTCTTATTACTGCAAGTTTTACAACTGATACAAATCTTAAACTTACTTTTGATTCAAATTTAAGTACAACTTTATTAGATCATTCAATTTGATGAATTACTTTTAATGTGGATTGAAATCCTAAAACAGTTTCATCTATTGCTAATATTTCAGGCTCAGATATTAATCTGACAATATCTTCTCTTTGATCTACTGATAAGACATGAACCGATTTAGTTGTTCCAGAATGAGCCATTAAATGACTAAATCCATGATTTAATTCTTGAGTTTCAGGATGAAGTATTGCTGATGTGCAAAATCCCTTAATTACATCTTTTTCTATTTCTACTGTTGCAGATTATTCAAAAGCTTCAGGTGATGATTTCTTTACATGAAATATTGATTTAAATTTCATTTTTTCTGAAAACATGCAACTTTCTTCTCAAACTAGAATTGAGTTTTCAAGAGAGGATTGAGAAAGTGATTGAAGTTTTTATTTTGCAAATTTAGACAACTGATTAGCTTGAGTAAAGCTAAAGACTATTGATTTATCTTGAGCATGACTTAATTCATGAACATGTTATCAAGTAAGGGTGTTTTGAAAAGATATTGCATGAAATACTTGAACAACATGATATATATGAGATGTTTGTTGGGATTCACAAAATCCAGAACAAATTATTTTAGATAATTATCAATACCCTTGAGATTGAAATGATCCATTATTTACTTGGACTGCATGATTAGATAATTCAATTTTTGAATCATTAGTTAAGGATTACCAATTCCAAATTTCTACTTCAACATGATTTTTAACAACTGAAATTGATACAACTATTTCAACTAATTCTTATACATTTACATGAGTTACAGTTTTATGACAAGATTATTATTGGAGAGTTAGATCAACAGATAATTTAAATCAAATCTGACTTTGGTCTGATTATAAAATTTTTGATATTAATGCTCCGGTGATTTCAAATTGAAGTATAATTCCTTCCTGAGATACTCTTATTCCAATGCAAAGACCTGTGATAAGTTTAGAGTATTCTGATAATAATTCTTGAATTGATCTTACAGATACAAAGATTTATTTAGATTGGAATCAAACTGATTGAGATTGAGTTTTAGCATGAACAAGCTGTGAGTTGGATGCATCATGATCTGCTACAATTTCATGAACAAAGATTTCACTATTACCGGGAAGTTCAATGCCTTTTGGTAAAAATACAGCATGTGTTAAGATTACTGATCTTGCTTGAAATCAAACAATAACAACTTGGGATTTTCGGGTTGATAATTTTACTTTTAAAACAGAAGAAATTACTGCATGACATTTTGAACTTTTTCCAGAAGTAGATGAAGAATTGTTAGAAACCACTAAAATTACTTATACTACATATTGAGTAGGTTTAGATATTTTATGAAATTTTTCTGTGCTAGGCTTAGATATTGATTCTGTTCAAATTGAAAAAAATGAATTCTTTTATGATGTTAGAGTTGTAAAAAATTCTGTAGAAGAGGGTAGTTATAACTGATATCTTGATGCAAATAATTCAAGTTTAGTTTCAATAGTTAAAAATAATGATATTGTAAATGATTCAGGTTTAAAAACATATGAAATATATTTAAAATATAAGGCTAATGTTGATTTCTTGCAATCAGCAGGTTTTTATTCATGAAATACAAAATTTAGTTTTATAGCTGATTATTAATTTTCTATTTTTTCAAGGTTTTATATCATAAAGCTTTGAATGAGTAGGAAAACCGGACTATATATTATTTGGTCGAATAATTATATTTCTCTCAAAAATATTAACAATTTATTAAAAAAATAATTTTTACACTTTATGAAAAAAACCCTTTGAATTTTAACGGTCATGGCACTTGCCACAACACTTATTGCCTCATCTGTTTGAGCGGCATGAGTTTCAACTTCTGTTTCTTCTGCAGACAGACAAACATTTGTTTTTAATTTACCAGCATGAGTAGATTTAATTGCTACTGATGATGTTACATTAAGACTTGTTACAACTTCAGATTGAAGTGCAGTAGATTTATCTTGAAATCAAATTACAGCAGTTACAGTTGATGCAAATGACGAATTTGCACAAGTTACAAATGCAGGTGATACTTCAGGTTATATTGTTTTAACTGATATCGTAAGTAATCCAGCTGATTGATGAGATATTTCTTTTACTTTAACATCTGCACTTACTGACAATGTTTCTTATGATGTACTTTATTCAGATAATCAATGAAACTTTGGTTTATCTCAAATTAACTTTGGTACTTCTAATCAAATTATTTTAAGTGCAAATGTTGAACCAGTTTTAAGAATGCTTATTACTTCAGTTTGAGTTTCTCAGGCTTGATGAGATTTAGCTCAAGAGTTTTGAACTCTATCTTCTTCTTCAATTACAGAAATTAAATTTGCTGATATTGAGGTTTGAACAAATGCATTAAATTGAGCTACTGTTAAGGCTTGATCTCTTAACTGAGGTTTATCTTCAGCTATAGCTTCTTGGAAAGTTACAGAGGATGCAACTAATGTTTTAGCATCATGATGAGCTCCTGTTGATCACACTTGAGAAATTTATCAAATGACTTCTGTTATTAATGATCAAGCTGATGATATTTCTACTGCTTCTGCTAAAGATTGAGCACTTACTGATGAAAATATTACAAAAGCGGGTTTTCAAGATTGAACAACTGCAATATATGACAGTAAATGAGCAGAAAGATTCGATGCTACTGATGATATAACAGTTTCTATGGAAACTCAAATTACAACAATTACTCCATCTGCATCTGATTATACAGATACTATTACTTTTACTATTTTAGGTAAATACTAGCTGTTTTATAGCTTCCTTCTTAATTTAGAAGGGGGTAATTAAGATAATTAATTAAAAAAAATAATGAAAAAAACACTTAACAAAATTAGTTTAATATTATGAACATGTTTCCTGTTGTTTATAACTTCTAATGCTAATGCGAATCAATTAGATCTTTCACCTCCTAAATTTGAATTTACTTGAAATCCTTGAGACGTAATTAAATGAAATATTAAGTTAGCTAATCTTAATGATTTTTCAATTAAACTTTTTGTAGAAAAAGCTGATTTTCAAGCTTGATCAAATGAATCTTGAATTGCAGATATTATTAATCCTGAAAATGTAGACAGTTCAATTTCTGTTTCTAAATGGCTTTTTGTTAACTGAGGAAAAGATCTTGTTTTAGAAGCAAATGAGAAAGTTACAGTTCCATTTATTATGCAAATTTCAGAAGATGCTGAACCATGATGACATTATTGATCTATCTTTTTTTCATTAACTAAAGAGGATGGACAGGTTAGAATGAAACAAAAAATTTGAACACTGATTCTTGTTGATGTTAAATGAGATGTAGAAAAAAGTGGTGGTTTAACTCATTTTTTAGTTACAGACAGAGAAAGTTTTCAATGATCTGAGATTGAAAAAATGAATTCTAAATATTTTTTCTCAGAAGCTCCTGTTAATTTTATTGTTAGATATGAAAACACATGAAGTGTTCACATAAAACCTTATTGAAAAATTCATGTTACAAATATTTTTTGAGAACAAATGAAAAAAATTTGAATTGAAGCAGTTGTAAATAAATTCTGAGTGAAAGTAAAGGATAAGATTGTTGATTATATACCAGTTAATAATGCAAAATGAAATGTTTTAGCACATTGAGTTCGTTCTTTTAATGAAGCATATAAATGAACTGCGAAATGGACTGTTACGGATGAATGAGATAGATGATGAATTGCTTTCTGAGGTGTTCCAATGTGAATTTATAAAGTAAATATGACATTGAATACTGAGCTTTGAGATTTTGAAGAAAATACTTGGTTTGTTGTATATTCAATAAAAAATATTTTATTGTATCTTGTGATATTTTTAATTTTACTATTTTGAACTTTTAGAATTTTTAGAAAAAATAAATAAATTTTTTTATGAAACTATTTTTTTCATTATTTTTAGCATTTTATATCCCATTTTCTGCTTTTGCGGAAGATTTGGTATGAAATATGGATTTAGCTCCAAACTTTAAAATACAGGCAATTGTGAATCAACCTGCTGTAGTTGTTATCGAAGCAACTTCGTGAGGTTGATGATGAAGTTCATCTTCTTCAGTTTCTACTGTGGTGACTGAAGATGTTATAGTAGAGTCTGAGACTGTAGATGTTACTGTTGAAACTACTACAGATAGGGCAGATGCTCCTATACAGGAATCGTATTCAGAAGAAGACACATGATTATCTATTTCAGATAGTACAGGCTCATTAGGAGGTTGAAGTTCAATTGTTGAATATCCCGAGGATTGAACAGTTCTATCTGTAACATTTTCGATATCAGACATTGAATGAGATAATATTTATTTCACAATTACTCCATCTGATTGAGTTGTTTCAGTACCTAGCTGATGACCAATTTCTACACCTTTTACACAAGAATTTGTTTATGTTGCACCAGAATGATCTGTTTCTTGAGACTATGAAACAGTTGTTATTACAGCAAGTGATTGAAAGGCTATTACGGTTAAAAAAATTGATGTTTTAATTAATTAGGAAATGAATTTTAAAAAAATTTTTTTGGCAATCCTAGTTTCTTTTATCTGATTATATGCAATAAGCTTAATTATAGATTCTAAATTTAATAAGCTTGAAAATAATATTTCAGATCGTTTTCAAATCTTAGAAGAAAATCTTTCTAAAAAAAATATTGATGAAAAAATAGATGTAGAAAATTTTTCTGAATCTGTTTCTGAAATAGAAAAAGATATTATCCTAGATAAAACAGGGGATTGAAAATTTTTTGATAACATATCAATTAAGGAAGATGCATTAAAAGAAGAAATTGAAATTAAAGAAGATGCTATTAAAGAAGTTGAAAAGGTTAAGGATTCGATATTAATTAATGGTTGAAGTTTAAACACTATTTCTCTTGATGAAAAAAAACCCTTAATTCTAAATAATGCTTTTAATCAGTATTTGGAAATTCAATGATTTAGTATACAAAAAATAAAAATTATTTGATTAAAGTGCTGAGACACTCTTAGTTTTATTAAAGCATCCAGAAAGTGAGATTTAACAGTTTCAGGTATTATTAAAGCTTGATCTTTAAGGCTTTGATTTTGCCAGATTTGATACATGAGAAATTGAATTTTCAATCCATCTAATTTTAAATTTTTTATTTCTAATAAAAAAATTGAAGAGTGAGTTTTAGTTCAAGACATTACTCCAAGATTTATTTCCGATATTCAATGATGAGTGGTTGTTTTTCAATGAGTTAAACTGAAGGATGTAATAGCGATTCAATTTAATGATAAGGTTATATTAGACACTGATTTTATAGATTTTATATCAAATAAGGTTATTGCTGTTTATTTACCTAAAAATATGTGAATATGAGAGCATAAGTTTACTCTTTTAACAAAGAATTGATTTATTTCTGATACAGATTTCGTAATCACTGTGAAGTAAGATAATATATTTATTTAACTAACCTAAGAAGAATTCCTCTTCTATAATCTACGATTTAGGAGGGGATGAATTTGTTCCACATACAAAAACAGGGGACTACAAACACCAAATAAAAAATAAATCTCCTTAAATCCACCCTAAATTCCATATAAAAACTAAAATTTTTTGCCAAAAAAATACCAGGTAAGTGAAGCGACAGCGAAACGCCGAGCGACAGCGAGTTTTTCTAA
>Ga0233442_1001414_pt1 | contig 18540 bp, 22 predicted proteins | sample SI_123_September_3_FD_182789 | JGI IMG/M metagenome (GOLD analysis project Ga0233442, IMG submission 182789) | Seawater microbial communities from Saanich Inlet, British Columbia, Canada - SI_123_September2016_150_MG | ecosystem: Environmental > Aquatic > Marine > Inlet | place: Canada: British... | reverse complement strand
CTGACTCTAAAGACTCTAAATTTCCTGCATAGGTAAGTTTGTCGACATTGAGTACACTGTGATCAGTATTTTCAATAATATGACGAATTACCGCAGAGCCGATAAATCCGGCACCGCCAGTGATTAAAAGCCTTTTAGAGTTGTTCATAAAAGTCCCTAATACTGACAATAATTAGATTAACATCTTCATCTGATAAAGACTGATGAAGAGGGATATTTAGTGTGTATGATGCTGCATAATCAGAATTTGGATAGTCTTCAATTGCATATTCGGAGAATAGTTTAATTTTATCGAGAGGCCAATATCTAAAAGTTGTATATACGCCTTTATCTAATAAAAATTTTGCCAACTCATCACGATGTTCAGTCTGAATCCAAAAGAAATAATAAGAAGAAGTATATTCAAATTCAGGTGTTGGTGGCAGTCTTATGTCGCCAATATTTTCTAGCTCTTTGGTGTATCTTTCAAAGATGTTTTTACGTTTTTCGATAAAATCATCTAACTTACTCAATTGAGACAAGCCCATGGCTGCGGTAACATTATTCATAATGGCTCGCCTACCCGTTCTATTCATTTCAAATTCCCACCAGTTGGAAGCATTGTCTGATGATGAATCGAGACCACTCTTGCTTTTTATTGGTAGGCCAAGATACAAGCTTTCTTCTGCTTCTATGCGCTTATAAGTATCTTTTATGAACATCATTCCACCATCGGCGGTAGACAGTGTTTTCATTGCATCGAATGACCACATGCCCATATCACCAATTGTGCCACAAGCCTGGCCTTTATAAAAACTACGCACTGCACAAGCAGAATCTTCAATCACTAAAATTTTATGCTGATTACAAAGTTTAATGATCTCATCCATTTCACAAGGAATGCCGCCATAATGTGTAATGTAGATAGCTTTAGTTTTATCAGAAATGACTTTTTGAATGTCTTTCGCTCTTACATTAAGAGAATGCTTATCAACATCACAAAAAACTATCGTTGAGCCCGATTCAATAATGGCACTACCAATAGATGGAAATGAAATTGCCGGCACTATAATTTCATCACCCTTGGAAAAATTAAATAACTTGGTAGATAAAAATATAGCCTCAGTACAGCTAGTCGTTGACAGAAATCGATTGGAGTTACTAGCCAAACTTTGAGCAAATCCACTTTCAAAATCCTTAACTACCGTTCCTTTTCCTAGCCAATTACTGGCAAATATATTTTTAATTAGCGCAAGTTCATCATCTCCGAGACTTGGTTGGAATAAATTTATCATAAGAAAGGTTAATAAAATAAAAAGAGAGGTTATTTTGACACACAATAGGGTGTTAAAAAGGAAATATAGACTGAGAAAAATCTGGAAGCTGTAAATCTTTTACAGAAAGCTTCAGTTCTTTTTCCGGCAGATGCCAATCAATATTTAGTTCAGCATCATTAAAAATAATACCTCTATCATGTTCGGGTGCATAATAATTATCTACTTTGTAAGCAAAAATAGCGCTATCACTTAAAACAACAAAACCATGTGCAAATCCATGAGGAACAAATAATTGATGCTTATTTTTTCCGGTGAGTTTGACTGCCACATACTGGCCAAATGTCGGGCTAGATGTTCTAATATCCACTGCCACATCTAAAACAACACCTTCAATAACTCTGACCAATTTAGTCTGAGTGTAAGGAGGCAATTGATAGTGGAGCCCTCTTAACACGCCTTTAATTGATTTTGACTCATTATCTTGAGTGAAGTTTATTTGATAACCAACAGACTTTTCAAGCAAATCTTGCCTAAAGGTTTCAACAAAATACCCACGATCATCACCATAAGTAGTTGGCTTAATCAATATCACTTCAGGTATTTTTTGCTTAACAAACTCCACTACAACCCTTGGGCTCGTTTGAGTAAATACTGACCGTATTGATTTTTTATCAATGGTTGCGCGAGCTCAATTAATTGCCCTTTAGTGATATAGCCCATTTCAAAAGAAATTTCTTCAATACACGCCACTTTTAAGCCTTGTCTATTTTCAATAGTTTCAATAAAGGTTGATGCTTCAAGCAAACTTTCATGAGTGCCAGTATCTAGCCATGCATAGCCTCTACCCATTACTTCAACAGATAACCGACCTTCAGAAAGATACATCTGATTGATAGTGGTAATTTCTAACTCACCTCGATCTGAAGGCTTAACTTCAGCGGCCTTACTAAGGACATCATTCGGATAAAAATACAGTCCTGTTACCGCATAATTACTTTTTGGCTGATCAGGCTTTTCTTCTATACTTAAGGCTTTTCCATTATCATCAAATGCCACTACTCCGTATCGCTCTGGATCATGAACATGATAGCCAAAAACCGTTGCAATATTTTTTTCAGCATTTAAAACAGCAGATTGAAGCATTTCAGGCAAACCATGGCCATAATAAATATTATCACCAAGAATTAAACAAGCATCATCATCACCAATAAAATCCTTGCCTAAAATAAATGCTTGAGCCAATCCATCTGGAGAGGGTTGGACAATGTATTCAAAATTCATGCCAATATCAGAGCCATCACCTAGAAGTTTCTCAAATCTTGGCAGGTCCTCTGGTGTAGAAATAATTAGCACATCTTGAATGCCCGCCAGCATTAGAATTGACAAAGGATAATAAATCATTGGCTTGTCATAAACAGGCATAAGTTGTTTTGATACGCATTTAGTAATTGGATAGAGTCGTGTTCCAGATCCTCCGGCTAATATTATTCCTTTCATTTATCAACACCTGGTGAAAATATGTTTATAAGCCAACTATTAAGCGAATAAAAATCATATATGGATTTTTTTGGATTTCTATAATTCATATTAAATAGCTCTCTATCCAATATTGGAAGCTCTCTATCCAATACTTGTATGTTTGCCTTATTAAAGAAATCGTAACCTTTTACATTGTCATTGGTAGTAATCAATTTTCTACCAGCCCCTAAAGATTCAAGCGTTCTAGACGTTAAACCAGACTGAAGCGGATGATTAATATCTAATATCACTCTAGAATTTTCAATAATATGCGTTATTTTATTTTGTGTTAGTGGAGTAAAAGAGAAATCTTTAATATTGCCATATTTATACTGACGCAATAACACCTTTCGCACCCAAAACATAATTCTACTAGGCAAATAAAAAAATGAATACATTTTAAGATTATCTTGCTTAGCTAATTGTTCTATTTTTTTTGCAATTTCATACCTGTCACTATGAGCCGTCCCTATGAAGCAAATATCGTACTGATAAGAATCCTTGCAAACTATCTTTTCATACAAGTTAATATAGAATAAAGGCAAAAATTGCATATTGTATATTTTAGAGTCTGCCTTATCAAAGGTAATTTTCTTGTCAAAAAAATTAACTATATTTCTACTATTTTCCTTATTTTTGAATGAGTCCCACATATATAGTATAAATTTTGCATCAGGTTGTAACTTCCTTAAAATTTTAATTTTTTGAACATCAATAGTTTCAGGGTTTATCACAAAAACAGTATCATATTTATTTTTTCTTATCAAAGAAAATATTTGATTATAATAATTATCAACCTTCTTTTTAATTAGAAGCCCAAAGCCAGATCTGATAATTATTTTTGTTATTACACTATTCTTTGGCCTTTCATCAAAAAAGTCCACCCTCGCACCAAGAGACTCCAGCCCTTTCTTTATCTCCTTTTCATAATTAAAAAAACTTGGACAAATTAATAAAATTTCTTTATTTTTCAGTATCTTGTTCATACTCTATAGTGATAAGTAACTCTTCAACTCTTGCCCAATTAAATCTTTAATTCTATTGTTGCTTTCTGCTTTGTATTTAGAAAAGGAAAATTTTCCATCTAAACACTGTTCAACTAAATATTGCAAATTATTAATATCGTAACAACCGACTACATATTTTTTGGATTCAAAATATTGAACTAATTCCATTTGATTGTCTAAACATTCTTTATATTCTAGCTTTCTAGGAACGGCTATAACTCTCTTGCCTAATAAAATGGAATCCATCATACTTCCATAGCCACCATGAGTAATTATTAGATTAGATTTCTTTATTTGGTCCATAATAAAACTTTTATCTTTATATTTAAAAGATTTAGCATTAACAGGAATATACTTAGTTACTCCTATTTGCATAACTACTTCATGAGTTTCCGCTATTTTCAAATCTACCTCTTCTACCAACCTATCAAAGCTAAAGAAATTAGTCCCTACTAAAACTAGTATCACTCTAAACTCCCGACAGTTGCATCTGGATAGTATTTCAACAATGATTCATATTGCACAAAAAATTTATCAGCATATCTATACATAAACTTACCCGTTCTTGATGCAGAATAAATTCTCGCCCCTGATTCTATAAATATTATCTTACTGCCAAAAAACTTACTGAAAAGCAAATAAGGCACAACTATTCCAGATCCTGTTGAAATTACAACGGATGGTCGCATTATTAGAAACAGAAAAAATGTCTGAATAAAATTGTAACCATACTTCCATTTAACTCCATTTGGCTCAACAATAAACAGATGATTCAAACCCTTTAGACTTTCTTGGGTGCGGCCATCCTTTGAGGTTATATATGTAATGTTTTTTAATAATGAATCGGGGATTGCGCTCTGTAATTCACTTAAATGGCCTCCACTAGATGATATTCCAACTACTCTATTTGTTAACAATTTTTTGAACATTTTCACTGATTGAATTGATACCTGTATTAATTTTATTTATTGAATATTTATCTGAAATGAGCTTATACGCTTCAATTTTATCAAGATATTTCTTATCATCCTTAATATCAATTCTTCTGGATTCCACAATATTAATATCACACTCAAGGACAAAAGCATTAAAACTATTTAGCTCTTTTCGTATGAATCGATCAAATAAAAAAAATATTAGTTTTAAATTTTTTGTATCTACAATAAGGTCAGCTACAATATCGACAATATAACGGTCCAGTATACAAACTATATTCTTCTTAATCAGTCTTCTCTTAATAAAAACTTTAAATATAATATGATCCATGAATGCAGCAAAGATATATATCACACCTATAAATCCATAGTAATCATGATAATTATCACGGCCCCAAGTATAGTTTTCGTCATAACTTTTCCCTATCATTCTAGCAAAAAAATTTACAACTTTCTGAAAATAATGATGGAATCTAGCCCATATAATTTCAGCTTCTATATCGTGTGATTTATAGTACATTTTTAATTCTGAAGAGATAGCAGATTTACCTACACCATCTGGACCAGAAAGCATTATATTTTTAATCATTCACTCCGACTATGATACATATCTAAAATCCAAGAGTATTTTTTATGAGTCATACTTAATCTTATCCAGTTGAAATTTGTAATTAATAGACAAAGGGTATTTTCTTTCGATATCCTTATGCTTCATGAAATTAACCGGAATTTCATCTTTTCTAATCTTTTCTAAAAACTTTAAATTACTAAAACAAAAAACATCTATAGGAAACCTAGTTACCAGACCGTAAAATCTAAATACTGTAGCCATAACATAGGCTTTAATCGAATCTAACATCTTGTTGTTGTGATATATTCTTATATCAAGGTCGCTAGTACTTTTAACAGTTCCACGAGCAACACCTCCAATAATTAAAACATCTAAGGGTTTAAAAATAATTATATTTCTTTCAATAAACGAAATATATTTAAGAAGATCGCCCTCTTTCATATTTGCATTAGGGTCAAAATATCTATACACAACGTAAAACTGGCCATTTATTATATAATTCAATAGGTGTGCAGATAAAATCGATATTGTTAAATTGTTAAAAATATAATAAAAAATAATTGATAAAATAAATGTAATCGAAAGCTTATATATTTTCTCCCCCGTACTCATGTACAAGATACCTTGAAAGATTATATTTCTCACAAGCATTAAAGAATATCTTGCAAAATTTATTGTTTTCATATTTTGTCCAAAGCAATCTGGTTTACGACTCTTATCTTGTCAATCACATGGTTAAAATTATCCTTTTGACAACTGTTGATAAAGCTAATTATATCGCTGTAATTACCTGTACCAAAACCATCTAAAATCAAGATATTTTTTTGACCCGATGTAATCAAATGCACACCACTTTCTTTAGTTGTGATGACAGGAATCCCCAGCTCTAAAGACTCCAGAACCACAATTGGCAACTCTTCCATAACCACTCTAAAAGGCAAAATCATAACATCTATTTCTAAAATCTCTTTTGTTAATTCATTTCTGGATAAAAACCCACTAACGATAGCCGAGTTATCAGCACATAATTTCCTCATATACTTTTGTTCTACACTCTTAAGACTATGCTCATCGATTCTCGTAACAAGTTTTGTTTTATAGTTGTGATCATGCTTTTCAAGCCACACAAAAAAATCAACAACCCTGTCAAAATATCTAGTCAAGTAAGGTGGGCCGAAATAACCAACTGTGAGCTTCTTATCCATACCAGAAGTGCCGGCAATCGTTTTGAGGTTCATATCCCAATTATCAGAAATAAATGGAATATATTTATACACATTAACAACGCTATAAAAATAGTCTTCTAAACTATCGGACACAACAAGAACTAAACTGGCACGGTCTAATGTTTTTGTAAAAACCCATCTCGGGATTAGAGATGTAATAAAAATCACATAGAGATATTTCCAATTCTTCACAATAGTATAAAAGCCCAATGATATAAATTTATATAAAGTAATCATTGGAGAAGTAAAGAGATATATTAATCTATAAGGCTTACTCTTAAATCGTAATATATCTTTAATACCAAACAACTTAATAACACTTCCATCAAAGCCATCAGGAATATCCCTTAGTGAGCTTATTATAACCACATGAAATTTCAGATCACTAAGATCTTTCTCTAATTTTTTTACGCTATACCATGGCTGTTTTTTTGCCAAGTCATCACTGTACTTTTTGATTACTATATAAATAGTATTCATTTAATATACTTTTTTAAGGAAAAAGAAAGCATATATTGATCTTTCTTTGGCATGGTTTTCTTACATATTTCAATCAATAAATGTCTTAGTTTTTCTACTATTGATTCTCCATAGTAAGGCCGTATTGATGTACTATGTGCTTCGATAGCAAACCCACATTTATGAATCAACGATAGCCATTCTTCATAACCCAAATCTTTAAATCCATCAATTGGCATTGGTTTTGTTAATCCTACCTTATCAAAAAAAGGTATAAAGTTTTTAAAAATCTTCTTAACTATATAGTCATTATTTCTAACTTCAAGATACATTAAACCTTCGTGATTCAAAATCCTATTACATTCCAATAATGCACTCTGCCTATCGAACACCTGGTCTATTGAAGTTAATGCGATAATTTTAGTAAAAAAACCATCACTAAAACCCGTATTCATCATATCAATTTTCAAAAACTCTTGATTTTTATAACTTTTTTTAACTGCAATATCTAAGGCTTTTTGTGACAAATCTATCCCGATATATTTTTTTGTGCAATCCCCAATAGCAAGAGCCATTTTTCCTGTACCACACCCAACATCTAAAACGATGTCATCGCTATTAATTTGCAAATATTTAAACACTTCCCTGTATGCCTGAACATACACCTCCTCTCTCTCAGGTAAATCCATTTTTACAGCTTCATTGTCATACATCTCTTGAGCTTGTTTACCATACCTATCCATATAATATCTCTCTACTTTTCATATAAGTAGTTATTCAATGTAGTGATATTTTTATCGCTATATTCTGTTAAAACTTTATTTCTATTTTCTGTCCCTGCCGCCTTATTTATCTTGATTAACTCTATCGATTTTAATAGGCCAATAGATAAATCATGAGCATCTTTCTCTTTAACTATAATGTTATCTACTAGTTCAGAAATTGACCCATTAGCCGTTGTAACCACCAGCAACTCACTAGCCATTGCCTCCATTAATACAACAGGAATCCCTTCAGAGCCACCTTCTTTCGTATGTTTTGATGGTAGACAAAATATATCAGAGTTGTTGTAGAAAAATTTCAGCTGCTCTGCACTCATCTTATCAAAAACCGTTACCCTATCTTCAATCTGCCTCTCTTTGATAAGACTCTTTATATCCAGTTCACCGAAGCCAATAATTATAAACTCTACATCATCTCTATCGATCGATTTAATAGCATCAAATAACTCACGAAAGCCTTTTCTTTCTTCGAATCTAGAAACGGTTAGTATCTTTATTTTTTTGTGTTTCTTGAAATTTTCCAAATCAATAGATAATCTTATAGTTTTAATCTTGCTCGGGTGAACTCCATATTTCTCAATGAGTATAGTTTTGTTTTTATCAGAAATAGTTACAATTTTATCGGCTTCTTTAATACACTTCTCAAAAAGCGGCTTGTTTGGATTTGCATATATCTCATGCGCATGGATCGTGACTGACAGCGGGATGTTTATCAATCTTTTGCAATAATATCCTATAAAAAACTTCCTATCACCAAAAACACAATGTATGTGATGTATATCTGCTTTTTTCATTCTTAATGAGTAGTCAAACGAGATGAACAACTCAAATAACGAGCCATACCGAATGCATTCAACTATTAGTAATACCGTATTTACTGGGCTTTTAAGTAAATAATATATGAACGAAATTAAAATCTTAATGGGGCTGATTAACTCTAAATCCCACTCTTTTTTTGGTGAAAACACATCGCCAGACTTATATTTAGTTGCAAATAAAGTGATATTAACACCTCTTTTAATTGCTTCTTCCACCTCATGATAAATGAAACTTTCCAAGCCATTTCCGATTGAAACTATATAGGCAGAGTTAATATCTTTCATCATTTTATATCTACTTTCTTAAGCACTATGACAAACCCTAAAGGGAAGAATTTATCTTTATAGTCAATTTTCGCAAAAAGATAATTTAATAATTTCAATGGCAACAATAGTTTTCCATCCACAAAAGTTTCCCATATAACTTGAACTTTATTGCCGTGATGATAGCTGCTTTCAATTTCGAAATATCCTTTTGACAGCTCCTTGATTCCTTGCAAGGTATAGCGATAATAATCATCAGGGTCGCCATGAATTTTGAAAAAGAATGGGAAAGATATTAGAAGCCTCCCATTATCCTGCAATAATGTATTCGCCCTATTAAAAAGTGCTGCTGGCGCTGGGAGATGCTCCAGCAACTCAGTTGCAATAATCAAATCATACTTAATTGGAAAATCTATATCAAAAAAATCACCAACATACGTGGCATGAGAATCCCTTCTTAAGTCAACCGTATCATAGCGCACATCGTCGTTGAATAAGTATGACCAGTCTTCATTGCCAGCCCCTATATCTAAAACATTACTCGCATCACGATTAATATTTTGAATTGTTTTTTTAACACGCTTCCTACGATTTATAGCAGTGATAGAAGGTATTCTGTAAAATTTCTTTATTTTATTTATATTTTTTTCTGAAAAAATTGGTATAAATCGCATATTTCCCCCTTAAATAATGAAGTGAAAATATGTTTCCACCATACTTTCTAAAAACCTGCTGAGACTCCCTAATATCAGAAATCTTCTTATTGCAGCTTTTAGAGTCATTGTGAGCTCTAAGATAAGCCATTACATATGGAATAAATTTTGGCGTTCCATACTGCAAAAGTTTCAACCACAAATCTGTATCCATTACAAATTTCAAACTTTCATCTAAAAAACCAATTTTTTCTAGCGCCTCTTTTTCATAAAAAGAACCTGGCTGAGAAGTAACTGATTTACCATTTAATATGCTATCGAATGTTATATTTTCATCAATATTCTCTATTCTAGAGTGAGATCCATCTTCATGACAGTGTCCTTGAATAGCATAATATAATACTGCTTGGCTATTAATATTTTCTACCAACTTCAAGATAGCTCCTTCAGTATAAAAATCATCAGAATTAAGCCAGCCAATATAATCACCTGTAGCCATCTTAAATCCTTTGTTAATAGCATCTGATTGACCCCCATCAGACTCACTTACCCAATATGATATTTGATCGCTATATTTTTTAATAATATCAACAGAGTTATCAGTCGAACCTCCATCAATAATAATATATTCTATATTTTTATAGTCCTGATTTAGAACGCTTAATATTGTATCTTCTAAGAACTTACCTTGATTATAGCTTGGAGTTACAATTGAAATTTTATAATTTTTCATAATTTACATTTCAAATATTCTATATAGAATATTTTAAGAGAGCCTTGTGTTTTTCTGGTTAAATTTTATACTTTCTTCTTGGTACGCATTCTTTGGCTTTTTATAACAGTATGTCGAAAATAACATAGAGAGGCCAACTGCTATAAAAATTATAAGGTTAGATGGGTATCCCTGCGCAGCAGGTGCAATGGAAAAATTTATATAGAGTAGTAACATCCAGATAACCACCACGACATCAAGACGTCTTGTTTTATACACTTTAATACACAGAAAAAGAGGTAATAAAAATAAGATAAGTCCAAATATTCCACCTTCATAATATCTTGCAAACAGACTGCTTTCGAATCCATGCTCAGACAACTTATTACCAAAAAGAACTGCCGTTTGTGAATTGGTTGCTCCAATGCCATTCCCTGGCAAATTACTTAGATCCTGCATAACGACAACACCCCTACCCCACGCATTAAATCGACCTAAATTTCCTTCTGTATCTTCAGACAGAATATTGTCATATCTTGTAAGATTCTCAATATTAAACGTTAAAATATTTAACTGAATGAGTGTCGTAAATAGCGAAAAAGTTACTATTATAATAAATCCAATCTTTAAAAAATACCTTTTGAACTTTAGAAGGACCATGGTAATAATTATTAAAAATAACATGCCTAATATCGATGAAGTGCGGCTATGTGATGCGTACATAGCCACTGTTATAATAGACAATGCAAAGAATGAATTTAATAATTTATATCTGAATTTAGTCACCAATAAATAGACAGCCATCATTCCAACAGATAAAAAAACAAAAACATTAGTTGAGCCAATTGTAAAGTCTCCACGCTTAACCCCTTGAATACCCAATCTTGTTAAATGCTCAATACCCTGAACATTAATAATATTATGTATTCCAATAAAGGCATCTGCAATAACACCAATTGATAGAAAAATTGTTGACACCATCAAAACTACCAGGATCTTTTTTACATAAATAGGACGGTGGGCAAAACTCAAAATATGTAAAACAATTGGTGCAAAACCAAAATGTTGCAGGTATGTATAAACAATAGCCCCAATAGGGACACCAAGAAATAGCGATCTTATAATTAGAACCAGAGCTAATATAGAGGCAAAATAAAACCACTTTTTAAGTTTGTTATAACAGCCTACAGTAGATTTTAGATGCTGCAAATTTAACAATGTATATCCCCAAAGGGACATAATAATTATGGGACGAAATACCCCTGCCATTGACAAATTTAAAAGACCTTCAAATAGTCGATCCCAAAAAAAATACAGTAGATAAAACACTAAGATATAGTATCTCATTTGTGTTCTAGTTATTATCATCTTCTAAATATACTTGCCAATTTATTTACAAGATATACCCTAAACTTAAATAAAACGAGTCTAATGACAAAGGTAAGCCCTAAATGAGAGAAGTCTTTAAAAGGGCTTATGTCACTTATATCTTTAAAATCACTAGTCTTTCCATAAGACAACCCTTCTCCCTTAATAGAATAAAAAATATTCAACATAGAGGGGATCAGATCATTTGCATATTGCTCAATTGGATTGGTACATTTTTTTACAGATACTAAATATTTGCTATTAATTTGACTTAGTTTCTTTGTTCCATATAAATCAAACTCCGTGTTACTTTGAAATAAATTTTCAACAGATAGAGATGAAAGTTCATAAAAGCAATCATAAACGGCTAGAGATTGCTCTAACGTTGATAGCGACCAAGTCTTGCCTCCTGCTAATAATGACGTTTGATAGAAATTACTTTTTACGGTTAAGTGCGTCCCAATTTCAGAAAAATTTGTTGAAAGTGAAACTCTTGGGTAGGAAAAATAACGATTGGTTTCAACTTGATATTTTATAAAATACTTTTTCCAAGAACTCTCCGGCCAGCCAGATACATCAAGAGGCAGGTTATCTTTATTTGTCACTCCATTAATAGCATTATTGTCATACCAGTCTTTAAATAAACGCCATTGACTCCTCGTCCATAACTGCCCCCATGATGATGCAGACTGGATAAAATAATTATTAAAACCATCATCTAACGGTATAAAGCCCCCTCCAGTGTATTCGTTTATTTTAGGTGAATAAAGTGAGATACCACAGATATTGGTGTCGTCACTAAAAACGGGCAATGACTGCAGTGCATATTCATAAAAATACGGACTAACAAAAAGATCGTCTTCTAACACGATAGCAGACTCAAATTTATTTAGAAGCATATCCCCACATTCTAAAATATGCTTCCGCAATCCGAGATTACTTTCCCGAAGTAAAACTGTTTTATGGCCAAACTTCCATTCAAAGCTATTAGCTATGGCCACAACCTCTAAGCTCCTACTGTCATTTTCTTTATGATCTATGCTAATGATAATACTTACATTATCCAGTGAATATACAGCCCTAGAAAGAGAGTCTAGTAATCTTTTCAAGGAACCAGGCCTATTGTAGGCAACAACGATTATTACTGGAATGCTTATCATATAGCTCTTTTATATAAAGTTATAATTCTAAATACGAGTAATCTTTTAAAGGTAAAAAATATTATTTTATACTGGCTTTGTAAATATTGTCGTTTGCTCTTGGTGCGCCAAACCTCTAACACTTCCTCGAAAAACACGTTTATCCCATCCTTCCAATAAAAAACTTATACCATCCAAATAATAGCTACGATCTGAATTATCTAGAATCAACATTCCACCAGGCCTTAATTTTGATATCGACTGAAACATGCATGACGCTCGCGCCCGACCATCTACAACAATCACTTCAATACCTTTAGCTTTAACACGCTTCATAATACCTTGAATCGCACTGGCACGGAAGTTGTCTGAGTCTTGCTTCATAACCAAACGATAAATCCCCACCACTTTGGGATTGAGCTTAATAATTTGCTCGGCTATGAAATCTTTACGCGTAGTATTTGCATCCACAATCGCTTTAATCAATGTTTGAGGTACATCGTTATAGTTTACTAAAAGCTGTTTCGTATCCTTAGGTAAGCAGTAACCACCATAACCAAAGCTTGGATTATTATAATGCGCACCAATTCGGGGATCCAAACCGACACCTTCAATAATCTGCCTAGAGTTCAAGCCATAAATCTCTGCATAGGTGTCCAATTCATTAAAATATGCCACGCGCATTGCAAGATAGGTGTTAGCAAATAGTTTAATCCCTTCAGCTTCAGTCGCACCGGTAAATAGCACCGGCATGTCTTTCTTTATCGCACCCTCCACAAGCAAATTAGCGAACTGCTCAGCACGCTCAGAAACCTCACCGACAATAATCCGTGACGGATAGAGGTTGTCATAAAGCGCCAATCCCTCTCGCAAAAATTCAGGTGAAAAGAGAATGTTATCGATGCCAAATTCTTCCTTCATGCGATTAACATAACCCATAGGAATCGTGGATTTAATCACTATCGTTGCATTAGGATTAATATCTAATACATCTGTAATAACAGACTCGATCGACTTAGTATTGAAATAGTGCGTTTCAGCATCATAATCGGTAGGCGTTGCAATAATAACAAAAACGGCATTCGCATACGCCAACTGCTTGTCTAAAGTCGCTGTAAGATTAAGCGGTATATTATCCAAGAAGTCTTGGATTTGCGACTTACCCACTCTAAGAAAATCAACTTTTTCTTTAATAAGGTCCAACGGCAACCACTTCATAATTTTGAGCTAACAATACAGCCAATGAAAGCCCTACATAGCCTGTTCCTGCAACGGCCATTTTTCACTATACAACCTCCTTATACTTGAAAATAACCGTATTTACAGCTTTAGCGTAAAGTTCATAGCCTGCATCAGTTAAAAACTTATAAATTTCATTTACTTGGATATCCACCAAGGAACTATTCAATATCTCTACAAGAATTACTTTAGGGTGATATTTTTCGAGATTTGTAGACTTCAGAACATTAAAATCCAAACCTTCAACATCAATAGATAAAAAATCTATTGACTGATCTTTTGGCAAATTATTATCAAGTATTTCTTCTAAGGTAGAAGTTTCTATATCTTTTGTAAATTCTATAAAGTAACTTCCTTTTCCATCTCTTTCTTCTGACAGTTCTTTTGAGAAGCCATTAAGTGCTGGCTCATTAAAAGCATAATAAGTTAGTAGTTTTTTTTTATTGGAAACTGGCTTTTCAATATTAATGTCTCTCGCCCGTATTCTATTAAAGGCGGTCATACTTCCAGGCATTGCATCAACATTAATTCCCTTCCAGCCTAACTTGTAAAAAAAGTATGTATTTGAAAACCGCTTGGGATGATGCGCACCCACATCCACATAAAAACCCATCTTTTGATTTTCAAATAACCTCATCAAAATCATATCTTCACCTTCCTGTGAGTATGATCTTAGAGCATAACCGTCAAAATAGTTGTTTTTAATATTTACGAGTTTATTGATTGCATTTTTTGATAACACAGATTTAATTATTTTTTTCAACATGCTATTCTGCACTGTGATGAAGTCCTGAAATAGAATAATTTGGTTGTGAATTATCAATTGCTTTAAATTTAAAATTTCTAGATAAAAATATTGACGTAGTCCATGTATAATTATTTATAGGCCCAAATCCATGAAAATCCACTTCTATTAAGTCTAATTCTTCTCTTAAATATTTCGAAGTCTCTTTATACCGATCAGAGTTGTCTAAAATAACCAAATACCCTTCATTGGATTTTTTATTTAAGTATTTTTCTATTTCTCTTGCGCATTCAACTCTTCTAATACCATCAATAATAATTACATCAAACTCTTTATCAAGTTTTATTATTGATTTTTCATATTCATTATTATTTTCTTTAAGTAGCAATGTTTGATTATCATTCAAACTTAACTTCACTTTTTCATACCATTCTCTATCATGTTCAATTGAAAGAACATCTCTTGATTTGTTACTCCAAAATATTGAAGAGTTACCGCTTCCATATTCTAATATAGATTTTTCTGTAAAATTTATATTATTTAAGTACTCTATTGCAGGATATGTATACCAAGGAATCTTCTTGCTATTTTTGTCTACACAATCCCAATTCTTGATTGTTTTATACTGCCCATATTCAAAAGCTAAAATTTTAAAATTCACTAATTGCTTTTTAATCTTTAATGGAATTATCTTACCTATTATCTTTTTTATCATATTCATTATTTATACTCCATTTTATTTACATCTACTGCTATCATATATTTAGTTATACTTTCCGCGGTGTAGTTTTCATTAGAATTAAAACCCAACCAAAATCTTGGCACGAATACGGTATCTCTATCTTTCATCAAATAACTTCCCCACCAACCAAAACTACTTGGGCTTAAAATTGCGCTTTGGCATTCACTCATTATGGATAAATCTGTGCCGAAATGATTATTAGACGATATGATTTTATTTTCTATATTTTGAAATTCATTTTCTACAAATTCAGTGTCATCACTAAAAAAAATAAAAAATGGTTTTTCTTTATTTATTTTGAACCATTCAATTTGTTTTCTAAAAAACTCTAAAGGTAATAATGTACTCTTACCATATACTTTATAATCCTTAAAGTCCCCTCTCCGTATATGTATAAATACTTTGTGTGTATCTTCTGGAACTTGCATTAAAAATAATTTAGCCTCTTTTAAATAAACATCTTTAATCTTGAAATTCTCAACTAATTTATTACAAAAAAATTGTTCACTTTGAAAAAAACCAAGTTTTACATATATAAAAGCATTTATTAATCCATCTGTTTTAGAATAGCTTACAGTCTCTCTGGTGTATTTTTCTAATACCTTTTCACGATTAATTGAAATGCTAGAAATTATTCTTATGTAACTAAGAAACAACAATATTAGTCTAATTATTTTATATAAAATGATTCTATTAATTATTTTTTTGTTATTTATATTTATAAAATCATTTAATAAAAATACCTCATTTAATTCTTCAAAACCTGATGTAACTAGCAACTCATTTTTTTTTAAAATATTTTTTAAAAAAGCATATTGAAATATTTGATTACCTAATCTACCTTCAGCCATGAAAAATAACATCTAACCATTCCTTTCATAGCTATTAAATCTTAGTTTTAGCATAATCCAAACTTTTTAACTATTCTTTTAATTAATGAATTTGATTTATATTGTTTCCATTTATAGGTAACATTTTTTTGTAAAAATTCCGAAAAGTCATTTTTCATTCTTTCAGGTATTATATATAATACATCTTCATACTCAAAAACCTCCCACCTCGCAGGAAGTACATTTATAATATCGAGGAGTGTAGGCCAATATGGTATTTTGTGAGGTTCTGGTGGCGGAGCCAAAAAAAGTCTTGCATCATCTATTAAAAGTACATTGTTCTTCTTATATTCAAAGATAATTTTCAATTCATCAAGCAAAGGACACTGATCTTCTTCGCCATAAGTATCTCCACCGCTCCAATGAGCATCAAGCCAAAATAAAATATTATCATTATTTTCCATTATTGAGTGCAAATGCTCTCTTGTATCACCCTTTAGCAAAGTTACATTTTTTGTACCTTTTAAATTCTCTTTTGCAAAATCAAACATAACATCTGATTTCTCTATGGTATAAACTTTTCTAAACTTTTTACCCATACTTTTAGCAGTGCCACCTTTATAAGTGCCACCTTCAACAAATACATCCAGTTTCATGTTTTCTTTTAAAAATTCCACTTCCTTTTCAGGTACTCCAAAATTAACTAATCCCATTTCTAACTCCTTAAATTTATTTTATAAAATGTCAATATACTTCTAATTTGCAAAAGTGTATTTTGTCGCGTTTTTGAATAAAATATATCAACTAAAAATATTGTTACAAAAAGTGAAGCAATCGTAGCTACTATGGCGCCTTTTGCTCCATTGCCTGGTATCAAAATATAATTAAGACATATGTTTACTATGGTTCCTAAAATCATTGTAACCATTGAAAATTTCATTAAGTTTTCAGCTAATATATGTACACCTCTTGCCACCCCCATATTTGCAAAAAAAAGCCTTATTGATAGTAATGAAAGTAAAACACCAGCAGGTTGATATTCAATACCAAAAAGAAAAACTACTATTCGTTCTGCAAATAAAAAAATTGGAATTGCAAAAACTAGAAACAATAGAAAATTTAGTCTATAAAAATTTAATAACCTATTTTTATAAAAATTTTGATTTAAATTTTTAGCATTTTGTATAGATGGATATAATGAATTCCTTAACATCATGGGAGCAAAGGCTAAAGCCTCAATTAGTCGCATAGCAGCACTATAATATCCAACTTCTAAACTTCCCACCATCTCTTTAATCATAACTTGATCAATTCTTGCTTGTATCATCAAAACACTGCCACTTAAAATAAGTGGCCAAGAATCTTTTAAAAGACTAATAGCAACATCTTTATGAAACTTTAAATCCCTGATTTTAAATGTTGAATTTTTCAAAAAGAAGTAGATAAATCCACATGCCAATACAAATGTATCAAAAACTATAACCATGGCAAATGCTTCTAGCGGTGCTGCGTTTAGTATGAGTGTTACTTTTACTATGCTACTTAAAAAAAGAGATATTATATTTACATAGACTACAAACTTACTCATCACTTTACTTTGGAAGTAAAAATCTACCACATTAAAACTCTGAAATATCGTAGCAGATGCAATGATAAACACTAGTATATTTGTATAGCTATCGTTTGAAGTGAAGTTTACGGCTATAGCCAAAAAGCCAAGCACTCCAAACGCCCCCATAAGCTTCATCCAAAACACAGTGCCTATGAGCTCATCACTTCTTTTTTCATCTTTTATAAGCTCACGCACCACTATTCCATCAAGTCCAAGAGTAGAGATGGCAGTAAAAAGCCCTACAAAACCTTGAGCATAAGAAAAAAGTCCAAACTGCTCAGGACCCAGATAACGAGCCACCCAAATGCCTACAAAAAGACCTACTATCATTCGTAGAATTTTTTCACCAAAAAGCCATGAAGTATTTTTGAAGTACCTCATAAAGCCTTGATGGCTTTTTAATGCTTTTAGTCTTTGCATTAAAAGTTAATCATCATTAAATAAATCTCTTGTATAGACTTTATCTTTAACATCACTTAGCTCTTCCGCCATTCTATTAGCAACAATCACATCACTTATTTGCTTAAAGTCTTCTAAGTTACCAATAATCTTTGAATGGAAGAACTCTTTCTCACCCTGTTCTGTAAGAACCGGCTCATAAATAACCACTTCAATGCCTTTAGCTTTAATGCGCTTCATAATACCTTGAATGCTTGATGCTCTA
>Ga0233442_1001413_pt1 | contig 18542 bp, 17 predicted proteins | sample SI_123_September_3_FD_182789 | JGI IMG/M metagenome (GOLD analysis project Ga0233442, IMG submission 182789) | Seawater microbial communities from Saanich Inlet, British Columbia, Canada - SI_123_September2016_150_MG | ecosystem: Environmental > Aquatic > Marine > Inlet | place: Canada: British... | reverse complement strand
TATTCTTTAAGCAACTTGGACATATTTTTGCAGTTTTTTACAGGCATTTATAAATAAACCTTTGTTTACTACCAATATAACATACTTTCAAGTACTTTTTAGACCCCCGTATTTTTCATTAAGCCAATAATTGTGATAAACTTTTAAAAACATAGATAATAAATTATCTATGAAAAGGAATTATCATGATACTTTCAAAACAGAGTGCAACACTTTTATTAGTAGGTGCGATTATGAGTGGATGTGGTGGCGGTTCATCAAGCACAACTCCGGCTCAAAATACGAGTGAAATAGTACAAGATAGTAATGAATCACAACCCAATACTCCATCTACACCTGGTGATGATGCTCCAACACCACCTGAAGATGGACAAAACAGCGAAAATAGTGATAGTTCTAGTACTACTACACCTTCGACTACAACGCCTACAAGTACAGTCAGCGAAATCCCTTCATTTACAAAAGGTTTAGCAACAGTACAAACTCAAAACTTGTTTGCTCAAGGGGGACGAGTTGCCGGTCTTGGGACAATTGTCTCAACAGATAATAAAGAGTGGAGTGTTCCTGCAACAGTAGCTTTTTTAGAAGACGATTTCCCTTTTGCTTCAGATTTATATAATGATTACACTTTAGGACATCAATACAATAGTGATACTCAAGCGGTCTCAGCACTAAGTAGTAATGATATTGTTACTATTGATTCTGATGGGGAATTAATAACGGGATATATTTTTGCAGATAACTATTTTGAATTGTATGTCAATGGTACAAAAATTGCCAAAGATAGTGTTCCTTTTACCAATTTTAATTCCCATCTTGTACAGTTCCGAGTAAAAGAGCCTTTTACCATTGCGATGAAACTTGTGGATTGGGAAGAAAATCTAGGAACAGGAACCGAAGATAATGCAGGGAGTAAGTTTCATGCAGGCGATGGCGGAATGGTTGCTGTGTTTAAAAATAGTAGTAATGAAGTAGTCGCTAAAACGGGAAGTGATTGGAAAGCACAAACTTTTTATACCGCACCTCTTCTAGATACCAGTTGTTTACAAACCAGTGGTTCTTCACGTTTGAGTTCAAATTGTCAAACCAGTGGCTTTAGTGATGGGGCTTCACTAAGCGCTGCACATTGGGAAATTCCTAGTAATTGGAGTGCTGAAAACTATGATGATAGTTTATGGCCCACGGCTACCACTTATGCCAATGCAATCATTGGTGTTGATAATAAAAAGTCATATACAAACTTTGCCAATATTTTTGATGATACCTCAAATGATGCACAGTTTATTTGGAGTACAAACGTTGTGTTAGATAACTTAGTGTTAGTACGTAAAACAGTAGGTTCAAGCACATCAACAACTACTAATATAACACAAACAACACAAGTAACAAGTGGTTTTCATTTAAGTTCACTCGCGATAAAAGATAAAAATATTTTACCTTTTTCATATACTTGTGATGGTCTCAATGCCCAAGGTGAACGTGGAGGTGTTACACCAACAATGACCTTTAATAATATTCCAGATAATACTCAATCCTTAGCCTTAACCATGCATATTGACAAAGGTAATGATGTGGAATCCATTTGGGTTTTATATGATATTCCTGTAAATGGAAGCAGTGTGACACTTAAAGAAGATGGGACTGTTGGAACTTTAGGCTTAAGTGCTGATGGAAAAAACAGTTATTTTGCACCGTGTTCTCATGAGCCAATTGAAAATATTTATACTATTACAGCCTATGCACTTTCTAAAACATTAAATATTGCCTCCACATCTGCGAGTTTTGCAGCGGTTACCACAGCGGCAAAAAGTGCCGCATTAGAAACAACAACATTAGGGCTTTCAAATGTACGTTATAACCCTCAAGAAACAAGTGATTTATATGTCCCTGCAAAAGTACCGGTAAGTTGTGATGAAAAATCAGCGGCTTTTAGTGCTTATAACGGGGTGAGTGTTTCTTGTAATGAAGCGCAAAACAGTATGACTATTACTAGTAAAACAGGAATTCCTGAACGCTCACAACTTGATGGTGATAAAGTCAATGTAGGAATTGAATCATGGATTGGACGTGTGCCTTTAGACATTAGTACCACGTGGACATTTCCAATGCAACCGACGTATATTTCAAATGTAACAAGTAATGTAAACATTCATCATCCTATTGGGATTAGTGTTGATGGGGTACCGATTTTATATTATGCAAAAGAGGGGCAGTCTTCGGGTGAAGAAGCTACTGTAGGTTCTAATTATAGCGACCGTGATACGGTTTTATTGGGTGAAATTGACCAATGTGGAGGTCACGCGGGTAATGGCGAAGATTATCACTACCACTATGCACCATTATGTTCTATGGATACTCATGACCCTTCGAAACCATTAGCCTATATGTTTGATGGAATTCCTCTTTATTTTGGAACAGCAGGCGGAACGGTAAATGGTACTACTTCTACAAACTATGGAGCAGGGCGTTATGATGGATTGGATTTTCGTCCAACAGCGGTTAAAAAAGGGGAAAAATCTCTTGATGAATGTAATGCTTATGACATCAACTCTGATGGGGCAACATCAGGATATGTTTATTACAGTACCAAAGAAGCTCCGTATACGCTAGGTTGTTTTAGAGGGGTTGTTGACCAAGAAGCGGTAGCCTTTAGATATCCACAATGGAGTCCCGGAGACAGAGATATTGCATGGTCAGGTTCACAAGTAAAGTTAACAGATGACTTTTTAACTACATTTGAAAATAAACAGTGGCATGTTGTTGAAATTACTCCCTCTACGGGTAACAATAAACTCACAACAAAAGGCGATATTTTATATAGACTGTTAGAAGTGGGTGAAACCGGTTTTCAAAGTGATACTGAGTGTTGGAGTTTTAGATACCGTACTGATAGTAGCAATACGTTAGGAACGGGTGATACTACTGAAATTAAATGTAGAAAATAAAAAGATGATGAAAAAGTTTTTAGTATTTGGTTTAACATTTTTGTTTTATAGCTCTAATGTGCTTCATGCACACGGAGTGATGATGAGTACTGCAAGTGTACAATTACGTCAAAAAGACCATCTTAGTATTGAGCTAAACTATGACCCACTTTTGGTGCATTATTTGAGTTATAAACGTGAGAGCAATAACACCCAAAAAATTCCACTTTTACCGCAATTAGCAGGGATGAATCAACATGATTTTGAAGTGGAATATAAAAAGATAAAAAAAACAATAATAGAAAGTTTTGAAGTCCGTTTTAATACCACAAAACTAAAACATCAAAAGTTCTATTTTCCCCCTGCAAAAGTGTTTCACAAAAGTATTCGGGATAAATTTGAAGCTGAGGTGATGGGAACGCATGAGCATCATCGAACCTACTATCAAACACTTTATATTGATGGTTTTATTGCTAAAAATGTAAAACCAATATCAAGTGCTTTAGAGATAGATTTTGCTTATGAATTGGGCAAAGTATTAGTGACCTATTCTGAGCCTAAAAGTCAAACTTTAGTGCCCAAAAAATCAGGTTCACACTACCGTCTTTTAATAATCAAATAAATAAAAAAAGGCGCACCCACAAAAGAGGTGACCACTCCAATAGGAACATCTGAGGCAGTACTTAAATTACGAGCAATTAAGTCTGAAGCCACTAAAAAAACTCCCCCATAAAAAAAAGTGCTATACAAAATTTTATCAGCACTTTTTTGGGTGACAAATTTTATGATGTGTGGAATTACTAAACCTACAAATCCAATAGGCCCAGTTAAGCTGACCGCCACACCTACTGCGATAGAAACTCCAATTAATAAAATATAATTCACCCGTTTAACATTAATACCTTTTAAGTGGGCCAATTGATTTGAAGTGAGCAGTAATTTAATTTCGTATTGGTAAAAATAACTTAAAAAAAGTAGCACTGCAGAAGCTATCATGATAAGATAAATATTTTCAAATCCCACAATGTCTAAACTCCCCATAGTGAACATCACAATTTCATAACTCTGCTCTAAATTACTAATATAAAAAAGTACCATAAGAGAGGCGCTGTAAAAAAATGAGAGGGCAATTCCCACTAATAATAGCGATGAGGTTTGAGAACTTTGAAGCCGCGAGGCAATAACAAAAAGTAAAAAAATCGTCATCAATGCGCCTAAAAAGGCAAAAAGAGATAAGTAAGCGGTATAACCCAGAACAATACCTATCGCGGTAAAAAGTGTCGCCCCACTTGCAACACCCAGTGTAAACGGAGTACTCATTGGATTTTTAAAAATAGTTTGAAAAATCAGACCACTTAACGCCAGTACTCCCCCCACAAAAAAAGCTAGCAACAGTCGGGGCAGTCGAATTTCAAAAAAGATTTGATGTTGCATGGAATTACTATTTAAAAGTGTTTCTAAACTCAGCGGAATTTGACCAAAAAAAGGCGCTATCATGATAAGAATTATTGAAAGTGCAATGATGATGTATTTCATGTTATAAGGCCACTTCCAAATCTATCATGATAGAATCATTTTCTTTTTTAACACTGCTTCCAAATGTTTTTAAAAGATTACTATCTGAGAAAAAATCTTCACTTTTTCCAAAAAATTCTATGGTTTTGTTATGAATAAAAGCAATTTTATACCCTAATTTATATGCTAGATTAAGATTATGAGTAATAATAATTCTATGGTTAAACAAGCTATCATCTTTTAAAATATGGTACATCATCTGCACTTTTTGGGGGTCTAAATTTGAAGTGGGTTCATCTAAAATTGTATATTTTGCTCCGTGTAAAATCGCACTTGCAGATAACACTAATTGTGCCTCACCACTGCTGAGTTTTTTACAGGCTCTGTTTTTTAAATAAACAATATTAAATCGCTCTAAAATTGTATCAATTGTAAAATTAGAGTGAAGCATATTAAGTTCTAAAAACTCAAAAACTGATAAAAAATCATCAAAAATTTCTAGTGTTGGTGGGGTGTAGTTGACAAGCTTAGTTCGTGCATTTCCATACACTTTTGAGGGGTTTATAGAATCTATCATGATAGATTCATTTGGGGTGATTCCGGCTATGAGATGTGCAAGGGTTGTTTTACCTGCACCGTTAGAACCGAGAATTACTAAGTTTTCATTTTCAAGAGATAATGAGATGTTTTTTAAGATGGAATTGGAAAAATTATTGAGTTTTAGCATCGTTCAAAATTCCTTTAAAGTCTTCTATAAAATAGATAAGTCTATCACTAGGAATTCCTGCATACTCTTTTTCTACAATAAAAATATTTTTTGTTTTAGCCGCATTAATGGGTAGTTGTAGCCACGGGTTAATGAGGTCGTTATCACTAAGTCCATACTCTGTTTTTGAATGCGCTAGTAAAATTACGATATCAGGATTAGACGCAATAATATTTTCTTGGTTTAAAATGGGTTGTGAGGTGCGTGTTGATTGGTAGGCATTGCTGTTACCACTGGCTTTTATAATATCTTCAAAGTAGAGATTTTTCCCCGTGACAAAGATACGTTTTTTTAGAGAGGTGTTATGTCCAATGACAATAAGAATTTTTTTGTTGGCTACAATATTTTTAAGTGTTAAAAGTTCGTTATTAATCTCTTGAATAATATTTTGGGCTTTATCATGATGATTTAAAATTCTACCAATATTGGTAATGGCTTTGGTCACACTTTGTAGTGAATCAATTTTTATAATATGAGTAGTAATATGAAGTTTTTTAAGCTGTTTGGCCAGTTTGTAATTGTGTTTTTGAAGAATAACAAGAGTAGGTCTTAGTGCGACAATAGACTCTAAAGAGGGTGCAGAGTAACCACCCACTTTAGTGACACTTTGACTTGCTTTTGGATAGAGACAAAACAGAGTATTGCCTACCACATCATCTCCACTACCTAAAGCATAAACAATTTCATTAACAGCAGGTGAGAGGGTGATTATTCGCTCTGCTGCATGTAAGCTAAAAGATAATGAAAATGATAAAAAAAGTAGTAATAATAATTTCATAATGTCCTAAAATTTAAGTTTAAGTCCTGCTATTACACTTCTTTGAAAGTTTACAGGATAAATGGCATCATCTTTAATCCACAATCCATTGCTTTGGTTAAAAAAGTTAGTAATTTTACCAAAAATTTCATAATTATCTTTGGCATAGTTTACGGCAATATCTGTACTAGTATAGGCATCTTGTTTTTGAATAAAACTATTTCCAAAGTCATTGGCAGCGTAGGCTTCTGAACGGTACACCTGTGTTAAAACAAACTGTAACTCTTTAGTAGGAAGATAGTCTAAACTCACTTTTACATTGTGGTCTGAAACACCTGGTAGGTGATTTCCTGAATAGTCCTCTACATTTCCATTGCCATCTGTTTGAATCTCTTTGTCGATAATAGCTTGAACATAGTTGTAGTTAAACGTTGCATTGAAATATTTGTTAATAACATATCTGTCATACAGTTCAAAGCCGTATTTGTGTGACTCATCAATGTTGGTATTTGAAGAGGCTACAAAAGTTGGATCTGAGTAGTAGTAAATTTCATTTTCTAAGTCAATATAATAGACTGCAATTTTAAGTTTGTTGTCTGCTGTAAAATTGTTATAAGCTAAATTGTAGTTATTGGCTTTCATTGGTTCTAAAAAGCCATTGAACTCTTTTCCAATAGCCACAAATGTAGTAGGGTCACGTTTAGTGATATAAAATCTATCAATATCAGGTGCTTGGTATGAGCGTGAGTAACTAAGGGCTACTGAATTTTGCTTGTCAAAAGTGTAGTTATAGCCTAACTCTGCACCATGAAGTTGGTCATTTTGAGAAATTTGGGCTTGAGTAGCTGAATGTGTTTTGTAAGTGACCTCTTCAAAACGGTATCCTGCGGTGACACTACTTTTACCAAATTTATAGTTTGTCATGATAAAAGCGGCGGCATTGTTTTTTGAAGTAGTACTTCCAAAACCTTCACGTTCGCCTTCAAAAAATTCAGCACCTAAAGAGGCTACAAAATCATCATCATTGTCATAATCAAAACTTGTTTTTAAAGAGTCGTATTTGTAGTTTGCCACTGAACTGTAAGTAACAAATTCACTTTTTTTACGCTCAATGTGACCATCTACGTTATATTCTAATTCATCATTTATAGAATAAGTTAAACCTGTACTAAAAACATTGCTGTCATATTTTTGCTCACTTGCACCAAAGTTTGATTGTCCATGTTGAGTTGGGTCTTCATCGTACTCCGCTTTAGTAAGTGAACCTGCATAGTGTGTTGACGTTTTAGAAAACTGACCTGCTAAACGTAACTCTAAAGCATCCGTGGCTCTAATGGCAACATCGACACGACCATTACCCAGTTGTTGTTCATCTTTTTTATTTTGTGATGAGGTTAAATCTCTTTGCCCTTCACTACGAAAAGTATCCAGTAAAGCAGAAACAGAGACTTTTTTATCGCTATGCCCTAAGTAGAGTGATGCTCCAAAAGTTTTGAAACTTCCTCCATACATTGTTAGCTCTTTTTTATTGTCTTGTTTTGTGGTGATATTGATAACACCTGCGTTAGCACCATCTCCATTTAAAACAATTCCGCTACTTTTTAAAATTTCAATACGTTTAATTGATGAAGGGGGAATACTTGAAAGTAACTGTGGAACAAGGTCAATATTATTCATACGGCGACCATTGAGCGTTACTACAATATTTTGATACCCATCGGTAATTCCATATCCACGCATATCAAGTTTTTGCGCATGAGGGTTTCCAAATGAAGGCATAGTTATAAGTGAAGTTTGCTCATTTAAAAACTGGTAGATGTTTTGAACACGTGCTTTTTCAATATCTTTATCGGTGTAAATTTCAACACTTGACGTTGAAGAGAGTTCATCTTGTTTGGCAATACTTGAAGTAATAGTGAGGGGTTCTAAAGTTACTTCTTGGGCTTGAATAAGTGTTGCGGTTAGTGCTAAAGAGAGCGTAATTTTTTTTATCATGATATTTTTCATGGTAGTTCCTAATTTTAATATATTTTTTGTAAAGTTGAATAAAAAATATAGTATTAGGGGGGCGTAAAAATAATTTGGGAGTCAAACTCCGATGTTTGAAGCTCTAAAGACATAAGTATCTCTTCTAATAGTGGCGGAGATTCTTCTTCGTCTGAGTAAGCAGTAGTAGTGAGTAAACTATTTTTAATAGCACAACATTGAGAGCGTAGTATCTGCGTTGATACGGTGGCTTGTATTGCTGCTAGTGAAAAGTAGTTTTTTGCAAAACCTTTGGGTGCTTTTATCACTGAGGTTACCTCTGTTTTTATTTTTAAAACGAAAGTATACAATAGACTTCTTTTAAAATGAAGATAAAATTTATGTTAAGTGATAACACACTACAATACAAAATATTTAAATAGGAATTATAATGTCATTAAAAAAACTAACATCTTCTACTTTGTCAACACTTTTAGTAAGCTCATTTTTTGCTGCTTGTACACCGCCTCCTGAACTTACACAAAAACAACAAGAGCAATTAGGGAGTTTTAATTTATCTCAAGTAGACAGTTTCGCTCATAAAATTGATAAAGCAATTAACACAGATGAACTCTCTTTTTATGCTCCAGTGAGTATGAAAAATGTAAAGTCATATTATGACAGTGCTCAAAAAGAGGAAGTTAAAAGTGCTAAATATGCTTCTTTTCTTGCGGCACAAGAATCTTTGGAACATGCGTATAAAACAAAAGAGTTAGTTAAAGATTACTGTGCACCTATTTTTGTTTTACAAGAGAAGATGGATAAACTTAATACTAAGCAGATCTTTGAAAGTGATTATTCAAGTTTTATAGATGGCTTTATGGATGTTATTGAACTCATTGATGAAGATGAAATTACCAGTGCTTTGAATTTAAAAAAAGAGGTATTAGAAGAGGGAAATAATTTACATAGTGATGCTATTGTGTTTAGAAATATGAACCGAGCAAAAGAGATTTTAGAATCGATGGATGATAATGATTTAAATGATGAAGCCCCTAATCATTATGAAAAAGCAAATATTTTATATTATGAGACAGAGAAAAAGATTAAAAAAGATCCTGAAAACATGGACTTAGTAAATAGACTCTCTACTAAAGCAATAAATGCTGCACTATTCGCCCAAACTATTTCTAAAAATGTTCTTACCATTAAATCACTTGATGTTGATGAGTATGAAAACTACTTTGCAAAGATTCATCAAAAAATTTCACTTCTTAATCCCAATGAAGAGAAAAATTCTATATTACCACTCTCTTTTAGTTTAAAAGTAGAATCATTAAAATCTTATTTTGAGCTTGAAAAAGCAAATATTTTAGCTTCAGTAAATGAACATAAAGATGACAAAGTAATAATTGCAGTGAGTGAGGTTAATACAAGTATTTCTAATAGTCTGGAAGATATTAGTGATGTGAACGCAACGCCATTAGTTATTAGCAGTATTGAAGTAAATAGTACTCAAGAAAATAATCAAAGTATAGTAATTCAAAGTGTACCGGTACAAGAAAATAATACTTCAGTAGTAATCAAAAATAGTATTGAAGAAGATGAAAATAATACAACTGTTATTTCAGAATCTTTAGTTCTTAGCATTTCAAGTAAAGAAAATAATAGCACTATTATAAAGAAGCAAAATAGTGAAGAATCAAACACGACACATTAGAAGAGTAGATACTACTGCTTAAGAGGTAAACTCATTAAGTGTAGTATTAAGTTTTGTAGCTTCATGATAAAGCTCTTGTGAAATATCAGTAATCTGTTTTGCTTCACTAAGATTTGATTGTGAGTACTCTTGCATAGTAGAAATAATAGTAGTAATAGAGTTAACGCTGCTTACCATCTGTTGGGTGCTCTCTAGTGAATCACGACTAATTTGAACATTATTTTGTAATGATTCTGAAGCAAGGTTAATTTTGTCTTGTATCTCATCACTTCGCTGTGCTAATGAGGAGATGTTTTTACTATTAGAGTGCATCATATCTGATGAATCAGAGATAGATTGTATAACTAAAGAAACAGTAGAATTGATTTCTGAAAGTGATTTTTGAGTTCGTTCTGCAAGTTTTCTAACTTCATCCGCAACAACCGCAAACCCACGACCATGTTCTCCTGCACGTGCTGCTTCAATAGCTGCATTTAGTGCTAATAAGTTTGTTTGATCCGCTATATCTGAAATAATGACTAAAACATCATTAATAGATTGAGTCTCATTTGATAATTGGGTAAAGCGCTCTGCTAAGTCACTTCCCATGCTGCTTGTAGTGTTGATTTCTTCAGCAATTTGTGAAATAATAGTAAGAACATTGTCAAGCTCTTCATCAGTTTGTTCAATATTTTTAAGAGATACTTTGGCTTGCTCTAAAGAGTTCGTCAGTGATGTTGTTACCTCTTGGGCATTACTGTTTGCATCACTTGCTAATGTTGAAGTTGCTTCAGATTTTTCAGTGAGTTGTTCTGCAGAATGATTTAATGTTGTTGTTGAGCCTACTGCACTAACAGTAATATTTTTAGTCTCATTAATAGTATCTTGAATTCGATTAATAAAGTTATTAAGATGATCACTTGCTATTCCAATTTCATCTTCACTATTTTTAATTGGAAGACGTTTGGTTAAGTCAGCACTTCCTGTTGATAAATCTTTTGAAACATTGTTTAAAGTGAAAATAGGATTTAAGATACTTTTACTAATTAAGAAGTTAATCATCAGTAAAAAGCCAATAATAAAACCACCAATAACAAGAAATGATTCTAAAAACTTTGCTTTAACATTATCAAAATAGTCCGCTTTATTGACCCCGGGTACTACCCAAAGTCCCCACTCTTTAATATAACGATACGCTGCAATTTTATGCTGACCTGTAGTAGCTGAAGTATAGTTGTGAAAACCACCACTTTTATCGGCTCGGATATGGTCAATATAAGACTTTCCTGCGTAGTTTTTTCCCTCTTTTTTATGATGAACAACCATAGTTCCTTTGTCGTCAATCATATAAACATAACCGGTAAAGCCAACTTTAACGGCTTTAACAGATTTTTTAAATGCCTCTTTTTCATAAGCTTTAGAATCTGTAGAAGCAATATAAGTATAAGACTTTTCTAATGAATCTGCCACACTATTAAGGTCATTTTCCATAATATGTTGAATAGAGCTTAGTGCTATAAAGTAAGCAACAAAAATACTAACAATAATAGATATAATAGCCGCAGAAATATTAAGTAGAAATTTTGATTTTATGGTTTTAGGGAACATAGCAGACTCTTTTGTTGTTTTATGTATAATTATAACATAATATAAGAATATTACTGAGGTAGAAATGAAGTTATCACATTTACGACAAATTGTAAGTTATTTGCAAAGTTTTCAAAAGATAAGTGCTATTTATCGTGTGGATGACAATTTAATAAAAATTGTTTTTGACCGCGATGATACAATTTACTTTTCATTGCAAAAATCTAATGCTAAAATTTTTAAGTGTGATTCTTACAAGCGAAATAAAGTTTATCAAGCTCCTTTTGATGTTGTATTGTCAAAACTTTGTAATCGTGCCGATATTGAAAAAATTTCGCTTGTTAATGATGATAAAGTAATGCAGATTGTTCTTTCTCAAAATAGTTCTTATAAAGCCAGTCAAACGATATTACAGTTTGAATTTACAGGAAAACACACTAATATTATTTTACTTGATTCTCAAAACACCGTTTTAGAGGCGTTACGTCATATTGATGCTGATGCGTCATATCGAGTGGTAAAAGTAGGTGAAATTTTAGAACCTCTAGTAAAGGCACCATTTGTTGCAAAAGAGTTTGTATTAGATAATGTTGAATCATTTTTATTTGAAACCTATCATGATGAACAAGCAACACAACTTCAAACACTAAAAAAACAAAAAATTGTACAATTGAAAAAAAAGCTCAAAAAATTCCAAAAACTTTATAATGAGTTAGGGAATGTTGATACTCTTTTAGATGAAGTTGTCACACTACAAAACAGAGGTAATTTAGTATTAGCTAATTTATATGCAATAAAACCTTATATGAATTCAGTAGAACTTTATAATTTTGAAGGTGAATTAGAAGTAATAAGATTTCCTGATAATTTAAGAAGTGTGAATGAAATTAGTCAATATTTTTTTAAACGAGCAAAAAAAAGTAAGCAACGTGCAAAAAACTTACATTTTGAATATGACTCACTAGGTGAAAAGGTGAGTTATTTAGAGCATTTTATTAATACCATTGACGAAGCTTGCGATGTAAGTGAAATAAGATTACTCTTTCCTGCTAAAAAACAGAAAAAAAATGATAAAAAAAATAGTTTTTCTGAATCCATAGAACTGTTTTGGATAGAAGGGTATAAAGTGATGTTAGGTAAAAGTGAACGTGGAAACATTGAGCTTTTAAAAACAGCACGTGCTCGTGATGTATGGTTACATCTTCAAGGACGCCCATCTGCTCATGTTATTATTGTAACCGATAAGCAAAATGTTCCTATGCCTATCATTGAAGGTGCTGCAAAAATTTGTGTTGATTTCTCTTTATTTGATAAAGGGGACTTTTTGGTCGATTATACTCCTAGAAGAGAAGTGAAAATTCAAGAAGGCGCTAATGTACTGTATAATAAATATAAAACAGTACAGATAACAAAAGGGCGTAAAAACGACAGTTAACGAGAGGAAACTCAGGGTTAACGTAGTGAAGAGGAATTTACTTCCTCCACGTATAAAAGGATAGTAAAGATGTTAGGTCCTGTAGAGAGTGCTATTTTTACCAATCAGCAAACTGCATCAGTAGCAAGTGAAAAAAATGTGCAACAAGCACGTTTTGACTTACAAAATGCGGCAGCGGCTGAGACGGTAAATGGCAAAAAAAAAGAAGTAGAAGAAGTTCGACCGGCTGAAGAAAATCAAAAAGTTGATGAAGATAGAGAACATCAAAAAAATGAAGCAGATCAAGAGACGGCTAGAGCTGAACATGAAGATAGGGAAGATGAGGAAGAAGTTGTTCTTTCATCACCTCTTCATATTCTTGATATTAAAGTTTAAAAGATATAATTTCATTATATTAAATACTTAGGAATATTATGTCTGTTTTAGAAAAAATAAATGTTAGTCGTGATCGTGTTGTGACGGGTGTAGTGCTTCTTTTAGGAGTACTACTGATAGGTATTATAGATAATTTTATTTTGACATGGGCTGTTTTAGGGGGCGTGTATTTAATCGCTTTTTATGAAGCTAATAAACTTTTTGATGTTCAAAATAACTCTCTTTATTTCTACGCAGCTGTTCTGTGGATTATTGCTGCTTTTTATCCTTATGGTGACGACCTTTTTGTTTTAGCGGGTGTTGTATTTGCAAGTGCGGTTGCGTATACTCAAAAACTAGAATGGAAAAACTTTTTAGGTTTTATCTACCCCACAGCCGGAATGTTATTTCTTTTAAGTATGTATAACGAGTACGGTATGCTTGCTTTATTGTGGCTATTAGTAGTGGTTGCTATGACTGATGTTGGTGCTTATTTTACAGGTAAAAGTATTGGTAAAACAAAGTTTTGTGACACGTCTCCTAATAAAACATTAGAAGGTGTAATTGGTGGAATTGCTTTTGCAACGGTTGCTGGTTTCTTTGTTGGACTTAGTGTAGTAGATGGAGAAAAGGCAGCTATTATATCGTTATTTGTTGCGATTAGTTCTGTTTTTGGTGACCTTTTTGAGAGCTATTTAAAACGTAAAGCCGGCGTTAAAGATAGTGGAAATATTCTTCCGGGTCATGGTGGTATTTTAGACAGAATTGATGGATACCTATTTGGTTCTATTGTGATGTTAGTACTTCTTCGTGGCATTGTATAAATTGCATCTATCACATCAATTAACTATCTCATACAAATGGTGTAGTTAATGATAGTTCTTGGTTCTACAGGTTCTATCGGTGTTAATACACTTTACATTGCTCAAAAATTCTCTTTAGACGTTGAAGTTTTAGTTGCGGGAAGCAATATTAAACTACTAAACCAGCAAATTGAAATTCATAAACCTAAAGTTGTAGTTATTGGCGATAAAGCAGATATTAAAGATGTTAATCATACTAATGTTTTTTTTGGTAACGAAGCAATTTTAGAGGTTATTGCTAATAGTTCTAGTGAACTTGTTGTTAATGCATTAGTCGGATTTTTAGGACTCCGTCCAACACTTAAAGCTATTGAGTGTGGGAAGAAAGTGGCACTTGCCAATAAAGAGTCTTTAGTGGCTGCGGGTTCTTTTGTAGATATTTCTAAAATTCATCCTATTGATAGTGAGCATTTTGGACTGTGGTATCTCCTACAAGATAAGCCAATAAGTAAAATGATAATTACTGCGAGTGGTGGTGCTTTTCGTGATTGGGATTTAGAAAAAATTAAAAGTGCAACACTTAAAGATGCACTTAATCATCCCAATTGGTCAATGGGTCAAAAAATTACTATTGATAGTGCTTCAATGATGAATAAGTTATTTGAACTTTTAGAAGCACGTTGGCTCTTTGGTGATGATATTGAATACGATGCATTTATTGAACCTAAATCACTTATTCATGCGCTTATTAATTTTAAAGATGGTTCTACAACAGCACATATTGCTAATGCTAATATGCAACTTCCTATTTCTCATGCTATTTTGAATTCTGTAGAAGAGCAAATTTTAGAGCCGATAGACTTTTTAAAAGTAGGGCAACTCAATTTTAAAAAAATAGAAGTTGAACGCTATCCTATTTGGGAAATCAAAGATGATATTTTAAAAAATCCTCATCGTGGTGTGGTTATTAATGCTGCGAATGAAGTGGCTATTGAAAAATTTGTAGCAGGGAAAATTAGCTTTTTGGACATTTCAAAAGAGGTTATTACTGCGTATAATAAGTTTGATGTTAAGGCAAAAAATAGCGAAGATATTTTTGAAATTGACAAAGAAGTAAGAGCGTATATTTCTAATGTCTAAACAGAAAAAAGTACTAGTGTTACATGGCTGGGGTGGTAGTGATATGCCCCATTGGCAGAGTGATGTTGCTTCAAAAATTGCACAAAATTATGGAACAGTTAGTTTCCCTCTTTTAGACAATCCTCATTTTCCTAGTAAAAATAGATGGTTAAAACAGCTCAAAATGTTGTTGAAAGATTTTGAGCCCGATATTGTTATGTGCCACTCTTTAGGAAACACGCTTTGGTTCCACTTATGTTTAACTGAAGAGTTAACAGAGATAAAACATCTTCTTTTGGTGGCTCCACCACGTCTTGATTGTGATGTAGATACCATAAAAACTTTTTTCCCTTGTGAAATTCCTAATAAGCTTTTTGCAAAAGAGATTACTCTTGTGACTTCAAAAACAGACCCCTATTTAACTCATGATGAAGCACTGAAAATAGCATTGGCTATTCAACCTCAAGAACACTTAGTTTTAGACGATGCAGGTCATATTAATGAGTCGAGTGGTTATGGTGCGTGGAAATGGGTAGAAAACTATATTGAAAAGAGAATTTATTTATCATGATATTAAGTATTGAAAGCAGTTGTGATGATAGCTCTATCGCTATTACTGAGATAAAAACAAAAAAACTTATTTTTCATAAAAAAATATCGCAAGAGTTAGAACATGCCGTTTATGGTGGTGTGGTTCCTGAATTGGCGTCACGACTTCATGCGGTAACACTACCTAAAATTTTAGAAGAGTGTACGGAGTACTTTTCTTCACTCAAAGCAATTTCAGTGACCTCTTCTCCGGGGCTTAGTGTCACTTTGGTCGAGGGCATCACCATGGCAAAAGCATTGGCGGTATCACTAAAACTTCCACTTATTAGTGTAGACCATTTAAAAGGTCATATCTACTCACTGTTTATTGAAAAAGAGGAAATCTTTCCTATGACAGTTCTTTTAGTCTCTGGTGGTCATACTCAGGTAATAGAAGCCAAATCATTTGAAGATATGACCTCTGTAGCAAAAACTATGGATGATAGTTTTGGAGAGAGCTTTGATAAGGTAGCGAAGATGATGGGTAAAGCGTATCCCGGTGGTCCTGTTATTGAAAAAATGGCACTACAAGGAGATAGAAAAAAATATAATTTTACTATTCCTCTTTCACAATCTCCAAAAATAGCCTTTAGTTATTCGGGACTCAAAAATGCAGTACGCCTTGCGGTACTAGAAGCTGATAAAATTGAAGATGAGATGTTACGTGAAAAAGAGTATTTCCATATAGCGGCTTCATTTGAGCATATTGCATCAGCACATCTTTTACAAAAGCTTAAAAAGTATTTTAAGACGGTCACACCATCAACATTTGCGATTGTTGGTGGGGCGAGTGCTAATTTATATTTACGTAGTGAGATAGAAAGATTATTACAACCTCATAAGTCAGACTTACTTTTGAGTGAATTAAAATACTGTTCTGATAACGCGGCCATGATTGGTAGAGTCTCTGTCTCAATGTATGAAAAAGGGCTTTTTACTCCATTAAAAGAGCTTCAAGCAGATTCAAAAAGTCATTTTTAAAAGTTTTTAGTTACATAATCTTTTAAGGACTTCATGTAATATTTTTGAATCGATAGGTTTTGATACAAAATCATCCATTCCTGCTTCTAAAAATCGTTCTCTATCACCGTGCATTGCATTTGCGGTAACTGCAACAATTGGCGTAATAGAGTCATACTCTTTGTGAATTTGTTGAGTAGCCCCAATACCATTTAAGTTAGGCATATTTTCATCCATTAACACAGCGTCGTATTTTTTGTCTCCATACATTTTAACGGCTTCTACACCATCTTTAGCAATATCACATGTAATATTCATCTCTTCTAAAAGTGCTTCAATGAAAACTTGATTGGTCACATTATCTTCTGCAACAAGAAGATGTAAGTTCAATTTTTTCTTGATACTTTTCTCTTTTTTAATATGATCTGAAATAATTTTTGGTTTTGCAGGAGCATAAATTTTGACCAAAAAAGTACTTCCAACATTAAGTTCAGATGTGACATTAATATCACCATCCATAAGTTCTACAAGATTTTTTACAATACTTAAGCCTAATCCAGTGCCCCCAAATTTTCTTGTAGTTGAACTATCTGCTTGCTCAAATGCATAGAACATTCTATCTTGTTGCTCTTGCGTCATCCCAATACCTGCATCATTAACTTCAATATAAAGCCATGAATTTTCATGAGTAACTTTTAATGAGATAGTTCCACTTTCTGGGCTAAATTTGATTGCATTTGAGATAAGGTTGTTTAATATTTGAGAGATACGAAGTGCATCATAGTTAATACTTATTGCTGAAATGGAATCAATATCATATTTAAAATCTAGTTTTTTAGTTTTAACTTGATTTTGAAAAGATTCTACAATATTGTTTATGTGCCGTAATGCATCAGTATCTTGAGGATGAACCTCTAATCTTCCACTCTCTATTTTTGATAAATCTAAAATATCATTAATAATTTGAAGAAGGGTATTTGAACTTTGATAAATTAAGGAAGCTTTCGTTTTTAGCGAGGTATCTTCCAGTCCATTTTTTAACATCTCTGAAAAGCCAAGAATAGCATTAAGAGGTGTTCGTAATTCATGAGACATATTGGATAAAAAATCCCCTTTTACCTTCTGTGCAACAATGGCTTTATCTCGTTCACGTGTTATTTCAATAATAGTCTCTTGGAGTTCTTCTTTTAACTTCAGTGCCAATGAGTGGCTACGTCGTTCTAAAATAAAGGATACTAAAGAGAAAAGCAAAAAGAGTGACGAAATACTAATAAAAAGTATAAACATCTTTTGAACTCTCTGTGCATTTATAGTTTTAAGTTGTACAAAACGTAAGTGAAACGCGTTAAAATAACTATCAATCGATTCAAACATATAATCAATTTCTTGAGTCATTCTTTTAGTTTTAAGGCTTTTAAGGATTACGATATGTTTTTTTAAAAAGCTTTTTGATGTTTTAATTTTTGTAATATCAATATCTTTAAAGTTCTCATTTTTGAGAAAAGATGTCATTAGTTGTGCAAATAAAATATCATCTACAAACTTCATATCGTCAGCGTTAAGGGCTCTTTTTTAAGAAGTTGCGCTACATATCGCTTGGAGTTATTTTGTAATGAAATTGTTGACTTAAATTGATGTTGCAGTGTTATTAAATCTTCTAGGTTTTGCGTTATCTGTTCTAAGTAAAATGATAGTTTTGAGTCATTAATATTTTCTGACAACTCTTTTAAAATTAAAAATTCGTCATTAAAATTTTCATAATGGTTATTTATTTCATCAAAGTTATGTTCTGCCCTTGAAAAGTCTAATACTCTTTTAAGTGCGTTATTTTTAATTTCTAGTGTTAAGAGGTGCTCTTGCATCTCAATAAAATGACTTTTTTCATTATTTGAGAGACGATTTTGGGAGACAACAAAAGCTAAAAGAATAGAAAAAATTGTAAAAAGAGTAATAAAGAGTTTATAGTTCATTTCATATTCCTCGTATAATTTCTTTTGTTAAGTAAGACTTCTTTTTTAAAGTTTTTTTGACTTTAAAGTGAAAAAGTTTTACTCTTCTAAGATTGAAGTA
>Ga0233442_1001405_pt1 | contig 18611 bp, 18 predicted proteins | sample SI_123_September_3_FD_182789 | JGI IMG/M metagenome (GOLD analysis project Ga0233442, IMG submission 182789) | Seawater microbial communities from Saanich Inlet, British Columbia, Canada - SI_123_September2016_150_MG | ecosystem: Environmental > Aquatic > Marine > Inlet | place: Canada: British... | reverse complement strand
CGTCTGCAAAATATCCTATATTTAATTTTTTACTCATATCAATACACTACTAGGAATATTAACAACACGATCTTCTAGCCACTTTGAGTTTGTCAAATCACCGCATTGTGCATCCTTAAACATGGGTAATTTATTCATCAATGTCCAAATTGGACGGGTTATAACACCATTAGAATTAGTCTCATCTAAAAACTCATCTCGTTGCTGTTTATTTTTAAGGAGAATTGAATTTAGCCAATAATTTGATTTGCTATCCACTGGCTCTTTAACAAAAGCATAATTAGTACTATTAAAGAATGTTTCATACATATTAGCCAACTTTCGCTTGCTACTAATAAAATTATCTAGATTTTCCAATTGCGCAACCAACAAAGCAGCATTTAAATTTGGCATGCGATAATTATAGCCAACCATATCGTGGTTAAAATCCCACTTGTGCGGTACTTTGGCGGTTGTAGTTAAGTGTTTAGCTTTTTTTGCAAGAGTCTCATTATTGGTGATAATACATCCACCGCCACCAGCCGTAATAATCTTGTTCCCGTTAAAACTCATAACGCCTACCTGACCAAAAATCCCAGTATGTTTGTCTTTATATGTACTACCAACACTTTCCGCAGCATCTTCAATTAGAAACACATGGTACTTGTCACAAATTTCTTTAATTTCATCTATTCTACAAGGGTGGCCAAAAGTGTGCATCGGCACACATGCCTTAATCACTTTGCCAGTCTTATTGTTAATACATTGTTGACTTTTGACTGTTGTATTATTTTCAAGAAAATATTTCAATGCAGATGGCGATAGACCCATGGTATCTTTATCAACATCAATAAATACAGGTTGTGCACCACAATAACCAATAGCATTACAAGTAGCAACAAAAGTAAGTGGCTGAGTAATTACTTCATCATTAATTTCAACATTAGCCAGTAACAACGCAATGTGTAGTGCTGAAGTTCCATTACTGGTTGCGATGGCGTATTTTGCACCGGTGTAACTTGCGAGTTTCTCTTGAAACTCATCTACGAACTTACCCACTGATGAGACAAATGTAGAATCAATACATTCATTTAGATATTTTTTTTCATTGCCGGTAAATTTTGGCTCGTGTAGAGGGATAAAATCCTTGGTTTTATAGGTTTCTTGGATAAAATTAATAACATTTTCAAACATTACATTTTGCCGTCCAGATATTTACCTTTATCCTCATAATCAAAACCTGGAATCATTTTAAAAAACTCATTTACAATTGATTTTTTATCCCAATTTATAGTGGATTTAAGCTGGTTTATAGTGCTTTCAAAATTATTTAATTGTTTTTCACTGTATTCTGGCTTGTTTTTTATTACCCCTAAATTTTCAAATCGTTCCATATCAAGCACTTCTTTATCAGTATAGAATTCTTCAAAATCTTTTTCGCCAGTTGTGTCACTCTTTGTAAACAAACAAGGCCATTGTTTTAAATGCTGAATGTTTAATTTTGAATTTTGAATAAAGAAGCTCCTCGCTTCATCTTCATTTTTACACAGGTAGGGCTCATACCCTTTGTCTTTTAGATATTTAATGGCAATATCTGAAAAAGACATTAAGTGCAGAGTCTCACTCAGCTTTGGAAAGAATATATCTCTATTTTCTCCAAAGATACAACTCATTAAGCAAAGTTCGCCACTCTCTTGAGGGGTGACGAAATAACGCTTAATGTCACTCGGCGCAGCAATTGGCTGCCTCTTTTCAATTCTTTGATTAAAGCCATGTAATAGCGACCCATCACTAAATGCCACATTGGCAAATCGTGCAGTTGAGATATTTATATCTAGTGAACGGCGCATTAAGAACATCTCCATAATGCGTTTACTTGCACCCATCATGTTGATTGGATTTGCCGCTTTATCAGTGCTTACACAAAAATATTTTTTCGTACCATTTTCAATAGATTGTTTAATGGTCTTATCAGTATTAAAGATATTTACATCAATCATTCTCATCAATGTAAATGGATCTTCTTCACTACGAACATGCTTTAAAGCTGAAAGGTTTAATACATAATCATATTTTCCATCTGATTTAATAAAAGCATCGTATTCTATAGAGCCAATATCTAGTGCAAAAGTTTTAAAATCACCCTTAATATATCCAAATGAACTTCTAATATCTCTCACTAATTCAGTAAGATTGTTTTCACTTATATCCACAACATGTAGCTTCTTTGGATTTCTTTTAAAAATCTCTTTAACTACGGCTTGACCTATTGAACCCGCACCACCAATGACCAAAAAACATGCGTCTGATACTATACTGTAAAGTGCAGAATCATTATTTGCAATATCAGCATGAAATAACTCTTTATCTCTACTTATTAGACTTAATATCTTATTCATCTTCTTTTATAATTCCAAAAATTAGCGCCCAGATTCCTAACTTTAATCACCGACAACATCCCCCATAAGCGCCTGTTTTTATATTAAATTCTTTTTCTAATTTAATAATTTCATCACATCCTTTCAAGGTTGTTAATCGATGTGAGTATCGTTATCTCTTCACCTAGATCCTCAAATACACCCATTACTGCCTGCTCAGTTTCGTTATCTAATGCACTAGTTGCTTCGTCAAAACAACACATTAGCTTGTTTATAAAGCGCCCTTGCAATACCTATTCTTTGACGCTGTCCGCCAGAGAGGCGAACACCTCGTTCACCCACAAATGTTTGATAGCTGCTTAATTATTCCTGATATTTGTGCCTGCTGTGCTGTTTTTTTACTCGCTGATGATTGATTAACTCTTTTTCAATACCAAAAAGCAATATTCTCTTCAATAGTGCTATCTGATAGGTAGATGTTTTGTGGTACATGGGCGATATACGCTTACCATACTCTACGGTTTTTATTATTGATTGTCTGGTTGTCAATAAGCAACCCACCTTCAACCTTGTAATCACAATCCTGCGCCTTGGCCACCTTTTCATGATGTGTAAACTCTTTTTCCCTGTCTGCAGTAATTGTTAGCACCAGGTCTTTGTAGGGGCGCAGCAGCTCAATGGTAGTGGCTGCCACTAGCTCTACTGTTTTACCCTCTACCTTTTCATAACCATAAATTTACTCTTTTTCTCTACGATGATCACTAGGGTCTATTTGTGGTTTTTACCGACTACTGTATCGATCTCCCAGTCTCCGATCTAGCTCTTCTCTTCAACTATTGCAGGCCTATCATCAATGCTCACAGCATTTTTGATCTAACCACACCTATCCTTACCGGAACCACGCTTCCTGTATCTTTTTTCCGTTTGTCCTCAGAAGCTTATACAGATCTCCACTGCTCTCCTTACCCCCCCCAGATGTGCTTGTAGATGGTCTCGTAATTAATCTCAACACCCAATGCCAGCTTGCGCCTTTCAGATATCTTCTCTGGACTGTTTTACACACAAAGCAGGCTCTTGATCATGCTACGCATTGGGGCATCTAGCTTGATTTTCTTCTTAGCTCTTAGCTCCTAGCCCCCTCAGTCGGCTGTTTGCATGCCATGATTCCCTCTTCAAATGTCGTAGTTCCATAGAGACGCTGTATACTTGTAGATGACTCTCTATTTCTACTACCATTCTAAGGTATGCTGCAGTTATTAGTTGAATCTAGATGTTATCTAATGCCCTTCCTCTACTGTCCAGGGTCTACCCCTCTTTTCTGGATATGCTGATGAGTATTTGACGATCCAATAGTGGCTTGTATACTTCTCACTAATGCATTACTCTGATCTGTAAAAATAACAGACCCTTGTCTGCATAGATGCCCCCACTCCCGGTTGTCAAGTACACCCTCCAAATGAAGCATATCATATGCACCGGCTATAGTGATTTTGATCTTATGAATGATCTTGTAACGTTTGACAGATAACTCAAAACTAGGGAGGGATATAAACAGCCAGAGACTACTAATCATTCATACATATATCCACCAGCGTGCTAGCAATATCATTCTCATGAATCCCGCACCAAACATTTCTTATATACTCATAATCTGAACCGGATAATCCTACTCCATATTCAATTATATTTTTCACAGACTCCGATAAATCAGGTATGTTTCTAATCAATATCTTTTTCCTTTCAAACTTATCGGCCAATTCAAATGCTTGAGTCAGCTTTTCCTGTTTTGATAACAGTACTATAGTTGGAATTCTCTTGCAAAAAGTCTGCAATGCCCCAGTTGAAAACATATCATGTATAGCCAAATCCATACATCCAAGATTTTTTGACACATCACCATCAGATGTTATTCTTATTTTGGTACTCTTGTTGCGGCCTAGAAAATTTCGAATCATTGATTCATACAAATTCCTCTGATGCAAATCCACAACAGATTTCATTTTTATAACAACCTCACCAACACGCTCATCCGATGCAATTTTGACTAACTCATTAATAATTATCTTTTGACGAGTATAAAACTCCTCAGCACGAGGATTGTTAGAAAATTGATATTGCCCTGCTTGCTCACCATAAGTCCAATCTATCTCATGTGGAAAATACCATACGCTAAATAATCCTGTATTGCCCACATACAACTCGGTGTTTGACATCAGTTTATCAGGAATTTTTACATGAATAATATCCGGCCCTCTTTTATTAATTTTCACAAAAGGAAACTTACTGAATGACATGAAGTGTGTCAACATTACTTGTTCAGCGGACTCATTAAACGGAAGAGTCCACAACCCGTATGCACCATGCTGTGTACCAACAAGAAACCCTCCATTATTAATGAGCGCTTCACCGATTGCGCCCGGCCATTCTAACTTCCAAATTTTATGGTCAATTGACAAAATAACTTTATTGCTCTGCGTCAAAATTTTCAGTACTCGAACTTTGCGAGAGGCCATTTTCTTAAGGCGATGCCTATTCTCGATCAATGAGATCGGATACGAATCAGCAGTACTCAGTAACAGCTCCTCATATCTTTCTAACTCAAAAGAATATCTTACGGCCCTCTTGATCCTATTCTTCCATGCCTCCCGAACCCCACTAAAACCAGATGAATTGTCAAGAAAAAAGGGCGTCGCATTGGCATTAAGAGCCAATCCGGAACGAGAGAATGAGAGAACATTGACATCCCCACTGCCACCTTCAAAATCATCTGTTGAAAGAAAAAAGTTGGAAAGTAATAGCAATGGTTTCCTACTAAACAAGAATGGATATATTTTTCTAACAAGCTCTATTCCGGCAAGGATATTCAATCTAATTCTTCTTGCTAAATCATACAGTCGAGAGTGTCTGAAATTTAAATCATTATTTTGCTCGTCATAATGAACTTTAACATTGTTCGCTTCGAATGCTGTGCACATGCTCTTTTCAACCAAACCGAGTCCAACCAAGTCACGGAATTGACTTGCACTTTTTGTCCGTTCAAGTGTTAAAGATGAGTGTTTTGTTGCAACGAATTTGTAAGGGGCGCTATTCTGTGACAGGAAATCATTTACACATTTTTCACCGTATATTATGGCGTGTGATGATGCTATCAACAGATAACAATCTACAGGCCATAGCTGATCTGAATCGGAAAGTGATTCAATAAATGTCTTTTCAAGTATTTTGTTTAATGCATCTGCCTGACTGTAAAGACAGTCTAGATCATTTCCATCCAAATCAAGGTGGCATACATCCTCATTGTGTACAGGGGGGAGATTATGATCATAGACAAACCTCTTATACCCCTTCTGTTTATCTCCAAACATTGAATATATCGGCTTAGTAATTTCTTGTTGAACATCATCTCTCATTCTACTGCCCCTTGTTTAGATATAGATACAGTGACCCGTTAATCTTTGACATATTTTAAGCCACTTTTTCAAATTCAGCCATCTTCTGAGTAGGTGTCATATAACCGATCGCTGAATGAATCCTTTTGTAGTTATAAAAGTAAATATAACTCTCTACATTTTGCACAACTTCATAACGGTTTGCAAAGCTTTGATAATTTAATTGTTCAGTCTTAAGGCTTCTAAAGAAGCGCTCCATTACTACGTTATCCCAATAATTGCCTTTTCTACTCATACTTTGAGTGATGTTGTTTTGATTACAATAATCAATACCCCTCGAAAGGGTACTAAAAAAAGAAAAAGCTTTAAAAGAGTGCTGAGTCCCTTAATCTGAATGGAACATTAAATTATCAGTGTTTGGTTTAAACCCCTGTTCCACAAAAAACTAGAATCTTTGGATATTTTTTTGTAATACAGGTATTTTTTATTGCGTTTTCTTTCATTTGACATGTTTGGCAATATTATTAACAATTCTATAAAAACCATTTAACCTTATTGCCAACATATGATCATGATTTTTAGTATTGTAAGTCGAATTTATCAATCTTAACAAACCATTTCATTTAATAAAACAGTAACATTCAAAGGCGTATAAAAATCCTGTGCAAAATCCTGTAAAGATTGCATAGTCTTGGCATCAATATCTCGATCAAGCGCCAAACCCAACTCCTCTTGATTATGAACAATTGACTTACCCTCCTTATGAGTGTAAATCGGATCAATACTCAACTCATCAGATGATTGCCGATAATAAATTGGCTTTAGTCCCGAATTAATAGAATTGACTACTACAGAAGAAGCGTGGTAAAGCACGCTATCACAATCTTTTATATCTTTTTCTAGATTGCTTTCAGAAAGATGGATATTACTAGGTAACTCTTTAAAAATACTGCTATATTTTTTTAACTTATCAAGGCTTATCATCGGATGCAGCCTCCAAATAAATTCTTGATCCTTATGTTTTTTAGCATAAATCAAGCTAAATTGAAATAAGTCCAAGCACTCTGTAATAAAATACGTTGGGGCAACTAAACAAGTTTGGCTCTTACTTGCCATTGCGGTAGGCTTCGAGTATTTGGGGGACCCTATACAGACAATCTCTTCTTCTTTTAACCAGGATTTCCTAAGTATGTCTTTTGCTATCAATCCAGAAGTGAAGATAATATCGGGATTATATCCTACACTTAATGGGCGCTTAATAGCATGTTGATTCTCAAATACAGCCGCATGCTGATAGCCAAAACACTTAATGTCAGGATTGATCTTTTTTACATAATAGTAAACTAACCGCTCGTATGCATGACCCTCATAAGTTGTAATAACAAATTTAACCCTTGATTTATTGACTATATCTGCAACTTGTTTAGCAATCCTAAGTGAATTAAGTGTGCTAGATGACAAATGATGGCACAGTATATCCTTGGCAGGATTTTCATCTATTTGCAAATCTTTTAGAATAGATTTTAACAGCCTCCTGGTCTTTTTTTGTGTAAGGTAAAGCCTTATTTCACACAAAAAACTCAGGGTTGGGCTTAGTACAAACCTACAAGTATCACTATCCTTCCAGCTATTTAGTATGGCTTTACTACTTGATTTAGCATGATTGATTAGCGCAATATTACTACCAATACCTTGATCCGACAGCAAGGCTGGTAAATTACCAAAATATGCATCACTATCTTGCAATAATTGTTTGTTATTAGTTAAATGAGATACAAACAAAACATCGGTATTTGTATTTTCTTGTTGATTGCAATAATACCTTTTATTAAAAATAGAATAAAAAATCTTAATTATAGCAACTAATTCATGCCTTATACATAACCATATTTTTGCTTTTTCAGATGTCTTATACTTTTCTAACAATTCAGGACAATTTCCAACTACATGTAAATACGTATTGGCAACAATATTCTGATTACTACTCTTATGAGTAAGAATTTTGTCAAAAATTGAAGTCTTAAACACGATTAAACCTCCTTTCTTTATAGATACTGAGCACTAATTTCATCAGTAACCATTTTTTCTAACAAACTCAAGATCTTGTTGTGTATCAACACTCACAGCATCGCTTTCCACACGAACTGCTTGAATTTTATAGCCCTTCTCTAAAATCCTCAGATATTCATTAAACTCTATTTGCTCTAATTCCGTCTTTTCCTATTTAGCATATTTCAATAAGAAATCTTTTCTAAAAGGAACAATATGGTAAGCCTTTAGCATCTGAGGACTGTTAACTCTTGCATCAGACGGGATGTCCCGATCTAGACAAATACATAATTTCATCGTGCTCATTGAGCACTGCCTTGATATCAGAAGGTGAGTTTCTCTTGTTGAATGGATTAACCAAAGCCTCATCGCCCTGAACATTGACAATAATATCTGCATCTATATCTTGTGCAGCTTCTACAATTCTATCTGTACCTGTTTGATGCCCTGCTGATGTCATAATAACCTCACCACCATGTTGCTCTACAACATTTATGTATCTTGATTTTTTCATAAAAAATTCCTTGTTGTTTCATTATAGAATTTTCTACTTTTAGATTGTTTGGTTTTTTGGGGGTATTACAGTTAACTTGTTTTGCCATACCAGCCCACATAACACAACATAATAATCGGCACCAATTTTGTAATATTGGCAACACTTACACTTTCAGGTAAGTCAATATATTCATCGACCAAATTGTCAATATAATCTAAATCAAAATACTCTTTAGACAAAATCTGATGATACGGCTTTTTTCTTATACTATTTTGAAAGTCTTTAACGAGTGCTGAATAACAAAAAACCTCTTGGGAGTGGCTAAATGAATGATCCACATCGTAAGTATAAGAGTGTGGACCTTTTTGATAATCATACGGATAATCAATCTTCCCATCTTCTAACATTTTTTTAAGCGGGTATTTTGTAGGATTTAGGTCTAGACCACGCCCCCACTCTTCTGGCATTTTTGCTAAAAAATCCTGCAAGTCACTATTCCAGAATGGTAAATCTGTATTAAGTTGATAATAATCGGCCATTGTCTGTAATGATCTCACTGTACCACCTTGCCAATGGAAACTATTATACAAATATAAGTAATTTGCATAAATATTATCGGTGTCCATATTTTTAGCAATATCTGTCAAGTAACTATTTTGCATATTTTTAGTGTAAAGATCTACACCATGCGACGTCAATAGTGGCTCATTATTTAATGACCATAATGGTAGTCTTGTATCTCTTAAAAAGAAACTGGTTAATAATTGCAATTTAACCTCTTCAGGTTTTTGAGCAACCTCATCAAAAATAGCATTATCAACTCTTGATTTAAATAATTTGTAAATAGGGTCTTTAACATATTGGCCATTTATTAACAACGATAAAAAAGTTGGACCAAATAGATAGCTAGCCATTTTGTCACTATACTCCCTGAAGCCATATGATGGATGAAAAATAGTTGCATATTGACTGAATCCTAGATTATGCACGCCATCACTAATCTCTCCTGCAAATATCATTTCACTTTTTGTTACCAACTCGGACGCCTTAACAGCTAGCATATCATGCATAAAGCCTGTCACTCCATATAACTGGAACTTTAACATCTTTGCCCTTGTAAGTTCAAAAAAATCACCACTCTTATTGTTTAAATCAAAATCAACTGTCACCAATTCAATTCCGTAATAATGTGCAATTTTACTTGCCTTATCTATTTCTATTTGATTAGCGCAACCACTCCTATTAGAATATAGATGCTTACCAATAAGTCCTCGAACCTTATCTTTACCAAACAAATAAATTAGACCTGCTAAAATAGCAGTAGAATCCCATCCGGATGACAAGTAAACTAAATTTCCATCTTCTGAAGCATTTTCCTCTAAATGTTTCAAGAAAATATCTTGATACTCATCATGCTTAATATCGCTATAATCTTGAGTGGTTTGTGCAACAAATATGCTTTTTATTAATGTCAAATTTTTATCTTGAATATAAGCACATTCGCCTACCCCTAGTCTTTTAACAGAATTATATAGTGTGTCTTTTTTAGGTGGGCAATAACCATAATAGGTTAGCGTATGTACTAATGCGACCTGATTAAACCCATCCTTACTAGGATCTTCTAGCAATAAGTCAAGGTTTGATGCCAATACAATATTGTCTTTATTTTGTTGATAATAAACATCTAGCTTTCCAAATTGATCCGAACTGGCATAAAAACCCTTATCAGAAATAAAAAATAATAAAAATCTACCTTCCAATTTGTCAATGGTGGGTTGGAATGATTGCTTGTTTATCTTTTCAAAGAGCGAGTTGATTGTTATGGCCTTATCTTTACTCTTAACCATCCCTAAACAAAAGACCATTCCTTTTGAGTTTTTATGGACACTAGTCTGCACAAAGTCAGACTCAATTTGAGTATTATTAAAATTATACAAAACCTCTCCAAACGAAGTGATACCTGTTTTTGCGCCTATAATTATTCTAAAATTAATATATTTCTCCTAAAAAATTAAACTACATATTCGATGAGTAGTTTTTTGTTAACTAAAATCTCTACATTTTCTAACACCTTCAACATTGGCACATCAAGCTTATTTGCCATACTTAACAAGTCATTCTTTCCATCCGCATAAACTAAAATATCAGACATGAGTTTAACATCTAAAGCAATACTAACGCTGGCACCTAGTGTAGGGCGCAAGTTACGTCTCCCCATTTGGGGTTCGCACAAAACAGTCGCTTTATAAGTTTTATTATTCTCAATACATTCAATGCAATTAGTTAAAACTTTATATGCACCAAATAACCCTTCTGGAGAAATGTAACTCAAGTTATCTAGAGAAGTATGGTACTCTTTATATGTCCCATACTTTGTGCGCATTACTGACGCAATAGGCAAATCCACACCTGGACTACAATATTGCCTTTCGTCACTGCCTCTATCGAGGTAAGTGTATTTAATAAAATCTGGACACGTATGTTTCAATACATGTAATGCAATTTCATCTGAAATTGTTTCTTCATCTCGTGATGGCAAATATGAATACTCATTATCATCGCCAACGCAAGAAATATTATAGCCAGCAATGATATTCTTTTTCATTACATCGAGATTTTTACTCAAATAACAGATTGAACCTATTGTCTCAGGAATAAAAATAATTCTATAAGTATACTTTCGTGGTTGTGACTGTATCCATTTTGTTAAATAAGTAGTCACAGTAGGCCCTGACAATTCATTGTTTGCCATTGAAGGATGACATACATAAGTAGACAAAAAAACCTCCTTTCTACTCTTGCCAGGAACAATAAGCTCGCCATAAGTCAAACTTCCATTCGCTAACGTGCTATTTATACAAACTTGATAATCACCTTCTACCAAAACTTTTCTTTGGTTTTCAGTTATACAAAAACCCCAACGTTCTTCATAATACGATGTTACATAAGGAATCGCATCTGGCTGCTCTGGCAATGAATATAGGTGCTGTTGCAACTCTGAAAGAGATACAGTTTTATTAATTGGCACAGAGTAACTAACCACATGTAGGTTGTTATCTCGAAAGTCAATAATTATCTTGCCATTTGGATCAATAATATAAGCACTCTTAATATTCCATTCTTTGGGAATTTTCCAATCAAAACATTGTGTCCCTGTTGGCACTTCATGAATGGTTAAATTGGGAATCTCTTGTTGGATAATCTTAAGTGTCTCTCTAACACCGACACCTGTAATACTTCGAGTAATTGGCCATAATTTTTTACAAAGGTCGTAAATGCCCCTTCCTTCACTTAATTTCATATAAAAAACCCTCCTTTTTATTTTGTTTAATTAAATGCGAAACAAAACTATACATTTTGTTAGCTGATATGACTCTCAAGCCCATGCCTTCATTAAACTTGTCGCCACTATATAGATTTTCTTTCCACATCAAATCTGCCACTGGATCCAATAAAGTACTAACCCCATTATCCAGATTTCTAACATACAAATTAATAGTTTTCTTTGACATACTATTTTGACTATCAAAATATGGGGCTGTAAATTGCTTAGGAATACGATAATCAACCTGATGTATTTCCTCAATATGATGATAAAAAGTCATACAATTTTTATCTGATAATCCTAGTACAGCTATCTTGCCATCCAACTCCATTAGTCTTGAAAAAACAGAATCAACACCTAAAGCTGTTTCCAATTTTATTGATTGAAAATATTGTTTATTTTTACCAAATATTGCAAACGAATAGATAGGATTTAAAGTCCGGATATAGTTACCCCTCTTTCTGGCGGCCTCAGTTAAAACTCCCATTTGTGATGGGGTTGTATTAATATTGAAAGGCGCACCTTTTGCGAACTCAAAATTGAACAAAGGAACTATAAGTGTGCCATTACCCCCTAGTGCAAGAAAAAATGAATCTAAAACATCATCAACAGAAAGCACTTTTTCTTTTTTAATGTCATTTGGTTGATTAAAATAGTTATAGTGCATCAATACACGTTTAACATCACTATGCAATAGCACAGTATCTCCGCTATTAACGCCGCACCTTCTCCATACCTCTGACAATTCTCTGATAATCGAATTTGAGCTAGCTACTGACATACAAATTCTACAACTTCTTTATTTTTATTGTAAGCAAATACCACGTCTGCTTGAAGTAAAGGTGCATATACCCAATCTAAAACCTTAATCATTCTTTTTTTTCTAATAATTTCTTCAGCCTTGCTCTTGCTGAGAACTTTATAACATAGGTGATGATACCCTCCACCATTTTGTAAAAAATTATAAGTAAATGAACTTTTCTTTACAGGTTGTATTAATTCAATAAATACATTTTCAGTTTGAATTAAGGCTAATTCCGCCTCCTGAGTTTCATCGTAAAGTCTTTTTACAATAACGCTTTTAACTAAATTACTAGCATATTCATCAATATCCTTGACAACATATCCAACATGGTGAATGTGCACCATTAGTTGATTTTTTTTTCTAAAAATTCAACTAATGTCTTGACTGTCTTAAAAGGTGTCTTAATGGTATCCATCATTGTATCGTCTGCCACTTGTACATATTGCCCAAACTCTTTCTGTATAGCACTTTCGATCTCTAATATTAGATCTAATATTGCCATTGAGTCTAACTTTTCAAACAAAGTATCGTCTTCAGAAATCACTTCCAATTCTTTATTTTTAAGCTCTTCGTTAACAACTTTGATGGCTTTTAAGATTATATCTTTTATCATTCTTTCTCCTTGATGTAGTTTATATCATTCATACTTTCTCTGCTTAAATGGTAAGATATTTCACTGGCTTGACGCTCAAAAGTAGTGGAAAATTTGTTATAAAAACTACTTACCTGAGTATTTTTATCAGTTTTAGCGTAACTTGAAATCAACCCTCCGCTGGTATTTTTGGCAATTAAATGCAAAATTTTATATTCTAAATTCCTTCCTAATGCGCGACAACTAATTAAAAAGCTATCTATATTATTATCCACCAAAATTACAACTGCAACCAAACCCAGATCGCCAAACTTATCAACCAGATTGAAGCTGAATACACTATGCATCTCCATCAAGTTAACAACTTCTGATTCAGAATATCTTTTAGTGGTTAAATTAAATTGATTGGTTTTATTAATCAACTGCGTAATGCGCTTAACTTTTCCTTTGTCATTAATAGACATATCTACAACCATATCGATACTACTTAAATAATCATCAATAGATTTAAAGCCACCCTTGTCTTTTTGTCTTTTTTTCTGAGTTTGATATTGATAGTTTTTCTTCTTATCTTCTTCAGTCACAATTAATGTTTTTGTAGATATAAGACAATCAAATATTTTCAAATTTTCAATAGGATTATCTTTTGATATTTGTATTGTATCAATATCAATGGCACTTTCAACTTCAGCCAATTCAAAAGAGTTATCATCTAAAAATATAGCACTATCCATTCCAATATTTAATTCATAAATTAATTCTTTAATGTTTTGACTCTTGGGATTCCAATTAATCTTTTTAACTATAAAATCATTCCATTTAAGCGGCATATCTTTACTTTTAAACACCTCTTTAACATCATTGAAATTATTTTTACTTACAATCGCCAAAAGCAAACCGCTACATTGTAAATATTTTAGCTGCTGCTGAAAATTACGATATATTTTTCCTGGATAGTTTTCATCTATATCAATATTATCAATACCGTTCTCGCCAAGAATACCACCCCAGAGCGTATTATCAGCGTCTAATATTAAAACTTTCTTTCTAGTAGTTTGAAATAATTGAATATTCTCATTAATAGAGGTACTTAAAACTGTATAAGCTAATTTAGTCCAAGGCGCTTGAAACAAAAATCCATTCTTTGTATTAATAAAATTCTGATATCCATGTAAAGAAATTAAGTGATAGACATTTAATATTGCAATATCGCTAATTTCGGCAATTCTATTAATCTTGCAATTTAGGTCCAACAGCTTTTGATGTTCTTCTATATTTAAAGCAGTGTTGACATCTAAATAAGTATCTGCCACATTAGAAATTATAGCTTTAGTGTTGTTGTTCTTACGAAAAAACTTTAACAACCCAAACAGCTCATCAAATTTTTCATTTGACTTGTCATTCAAAAAGCCGTCAACAGAAAAATAACTAATGTCTATTAGTAAAACAAGGTAATCAGCATCAACCCTTCCAGTTAAAACTTGAGTTATGTTGTTTATTTCAAAGTGTGTACACTCGTATTCTTCGAAATATCGATCAAATGGCTTTGTAACTATATTTGATAGAAATGATATCTTACTCATCTTTTATAATGAAAATATTTTTTCATAATAGGCCTTTCGCTCAATATCATACAACTTCAAAAGAGAATCAGTAAATGTATTTTGTGGTATTTTTTTTGCCTTAATCCCATTTTCTCTGCTAAACCCCATAAGCTTCCACCTCTATTTTTTGTAATTTGTTGAAAATTATCATATGTATATGATAATGAGATTGTATCATCAGAGTCATGCCCTTTGATAAAACCACCTTTATGTAGCCCTTCTACTTTATAGCCAATAAGCTCCATTCTCCTCCTCCATCTCCGCAGGTCAATATGCTGCAAGGAAGTAATTCTATTCAAGCCAAGATTTGTAAAAGCATATTCTGTAATTCTAGCAGCTGCCTCGAGCGCAATACTTAGGGCCATTCTAATATCTTTCAATCCGTTAATAACAAGTGAAAACTCACCTGTCTTATTTATTGAATCAATTTTCGATATCGATACAACTCCAATATATTTTTCTTTATTGGACACAACCAGCATCAATCTATCCATTTTTTCGGTTTCAAAAAAAAGACTCTTGTCCACCTGGAGTGTTGGGAAAAAAACCTTGTCCATTTAAGTATTTAGTAATATGATTCGAATTAAACCAGCTATACCAGTCAGATTCTTTTGCAAACTCTTTCGTGGGAATGCACAGATTCATAACCTCTCCCTCTATAAACACATCTAGCTCTTTCACTTACAACCTCTTTTTAAAACAAAAATATGCCTCATTTTTTTTCTACTTTCTCCCATTTTATAGGAGTTCCACTACTTATATAGCAAGCTGACTTTGAAGATAAAACCTGCTTTATATTTTTAGGGGGTAATCCAAATCCTGGGCGTATAGAGCGAACATTATTCTTGGTAAATCTCTCACCTTTTTGAATATCTTTGGAGGCATATAAAGAGCGACGAAACTTAACATTTCCTTGTTCACTCGATTTACGGCCGTAATCAACTTTTCCAAGGGACTCCCATGCTGTTTTAGCGCCCACGCACAATTCCTTTAACCCCTCTTCTTCCAGTGAAAAAGAATCGTCAGGCCCGCCACCATTGCGGTCCAACGTTACATGTTTTTCAATAATTGAAACACCCAGTGCAATACTGCTAATTGCTGTTGTGTTGTCAATTGTATGGTCTGATAATCCCGTCACTAATCCAAACCGCTGTTGCATATCAACTAATGTTCTTAAATTATAGTCTTCTGCTGGTGCAGGGTAGCCGCTCACACAATGCAGGATAGCTAACTCCTTACACCCCCCCTCTCGTGCAGCTTCAATAGCTTCCTGAATCTCCTCTGCATCTGCCATGCCCGTTGAGATAATCATAGGCTTTCCAGTTTGAGCCACATATTTAATTAAAGGAAGATCCACTGCCTCAAAAGAGGCGATCTTATATGCTGGCGCGTTTAAGTCTTCTAATAGATCAACAGCAGTATTATCAAATGGAGAACTGAATATTGTAATACCAACTTTTTTTGCATAATCAAACAAGGGTTGGTGCCATTCCCATGGCATGAATGCACCTTTATATAATTCATATAAAGTCTGCCCCGCCCAAAGGCCTTCTGTTAACTGGAAATCCGGCAAATCACTGTCTATTGTCAGAGTGTCTGGAGTATAGGTTTGTAATTTAACTGCATCAGCACCAGATGCTTTAGCCATGTCAATAATTTTATAGGCATTATTAATATCACCATTATGATTTGCTGACATTTCGGCAATGACATAAGGAAGACACTCTTGACCTATCTTCCTATTATTAATAAAAATTGCTTGCATTATTTTGTTAACTCCATGCAGATCACTTGTTTGTCATGAACATTTTTCACGCCTACCCTTTTAAAATTATATTTCTTGTACAAATTTAAAGCTCTTACATTGTCACTAAAAACTTCTAACTTTATTTTATTTAAGCTTAATAAGTCTAGAATATATTTTAAACACACCTCTTCAAGAACCCGCCCTATGCCAGCTATTTTTTCGAATGGATTAGCGTACAAGCCAAAATAACACTCTTTATTTGTGCCATCTATCTTTGTAAAATCAACTACGCCTACATATTTATTATCTTTTTTTACAGCCATATATTGTCGAGATTTTGAGAATTGCAACTCGGCTATAAAACTGAGATGCGCCTCTACAGAAATTTCATCCTGTGAATACATCCACTTTTTAATATTTTCATGATTTCTCCAGTCTAAAATCATCAACACTTCTTTTTGGGTTAAGTCAACAAAATCAATCAACTCTACCGCCTCAGAGTTATCTAGTTCAATTTTTAGTATACAGCGATGACCGTCTAACTCAAAATACGCAGGATAGTCACTATCATTAACCACCCTTAAAAGGTTAAACTGATCTCTAATAGTTTTATCTATGTTTAATTTACTATCTTTTGTATCTCGCTTTTTGTAAAAACTTTCATCATCATTTTGCTTAACGGGAATTTTATATTTTTCATAATTATTTACAAATTTGACACACATTTGTATAATCATTTTAGCCTGCTTATCTCTTAACTCTTCATTTAACTCATGGTTAGTTAATTCAAGCACCTCTTGCATGTAAATATCACCATTATCGACCTTGCTACTCGCTTCAATCATAGTGAATGGAATTTTATTCTCCCCCTCTATAACCTGCCAAAAAAGTGGAGCCCAACCCTTGCCCTTGGGTAGGGCGCTTGCGTGTACAACTAAATTATGCTTGCTATTTTTAAGATATTTAGTTGGAATGATATTGTGATAACTTAAAATAAAAATAATGTCATATATATTGTTAATATCGACATGATTATTAAAAATTGGAATATTTCCTAATTTTTCTGATAGAGCGCCTGCATAAGACTCAAACCATTGGTTTTTAGTGGTTAAAATAGCTATTTTCATGCTAAATACTCCAAAACATACTTAATTCCACTACCATTTGTAACTTTACTAGCACTTTCTCCAGTGATTTTCATCCAATGTTGAAAATTCTCTAAATTTTCAACTACATCATCAATCTCAACTAGCTTAATTGCATTAATTTTATTTAATTTACTAGCAATAAACTCTTGGTTATAAGCGGTAATTAGCTGAATAGTTGGTAAACCCAAACAACATCGCTCCCATGTCGTCGCCCCTGATGCGCCAATAGCAATATCCGCATTAGCCATTAATTCAGCCATATTACCTACATCGACTTTAACTTCTGTCTTGTAAGGTAACGTTATCGACTTAGACTTAACACTCTCAAGATAAGGTGCAGAACCTCCCATCACAACGGTAATACTCATATCATTTGACAAGTTGCATAATTCCAACCTATCTAAAATATTTTCAGTAACATTGTTAACGTCAACACCGCCCATATTAATAAACAATTGCTTAAATTCTGGCTTACTACGGCGCTCTAAACTAAACTCCCTCCACTCAGAAAATTCAGGCCTAAGTAGTGCGTATTGTGAGCCTAATAATAACTGGCAATTTTTAGGGGTAAGTATTAAATAGTCCTCTTGTTGCCGAGCAAATGTTTGATCAAGCAAAATATCACACTGGTGCTTACGATCTGCCAAATCATCAATTACCATTAATTTTTCGTAATAAGGATTGAGTCTCTTTTGCCACTGCTCATCTAAGGCGTAATGATCAACAATTAACCAATCAATTTTTTCCGGTTTGAATATATCAATACAATCATCAGCATCTTGCTGTTGGGTTGTACCCAGCCAGTGAGAGTGTGCTAATCTAGTGTCAACCTTAATCTTTTCATATATCCCTAGTTCATGAACAACAAATCCACTTGAGCGAATTTTGCATATTAAATTTCCTTCATGCTTTCGACAAATAAACTCTACATCCGCTCCATTTTCATTTAGCACTTGTGCCAAGGTCAGGCAGCGCATAACGTGACCTATACCCATTTGCAAAGAAGCATCAACTCGAAAAACTACCTTCATCTCACTGTAAACAATGGCTGTAAAACATCGCCTTGTATATTCTCTAATAGGGTTTGATTTTTTATATT
>Ga0233442_1001401_pt1 | contig 18618 bp, 23 predicted proteins | sample SI_123_September_3_FD_182789 | JGI IMG/M metagenome (GOLD analysis project Ga0233442, IMG submission 182789) | Seawater microbial communities from Saanich Inlet, British Columbia, Canada - SI_123_September2016_150_MG | ecosystem: Environmental > Aquatic > Marine > Inlet | place: Canada: British... | reverse complement strand
GAAGTTAAAAATGGTCGATGACTATTTAGTAAGTTATAAGAAAAAATGATTATTTAGACCCCTGTATTTTTCATTAAGCCTTTTTGGCTTAAAACAATTTTTATAACTTATTTTTTATAGGTACGTTATTTGCTTAGTCTACAAAAATTTTTATTATTTCCGATATTAGAAGTATGAACTAAAGGATACTCTCACGAGTTATCCTAACAAAGGTAGACAACATGGACTCATTAAACGCATATAACGCCTATCACTCACATGATCTAAGTATTAGCATGAAGACAAGTAGTGGTGATGTTATTAACCTAGACTTTTCAAATGAGCAAAGTACCTCTTTTGAAAATCAAAAAAATGATAATTCAGAGTCAACACAATTGGCATTTTCATCACAGCAAGCTTTTAGTTTTAATATGCAAACTAATGGAATTGATGAACAAGATCAAATTGAAATTGCTAAATTTATGGAAATTGCTCAGCCAAAAATTGATGCTTTTATGAAAGAGCTTGAAGAGGCAAATCCTACTTCACCCGTTAATAAAGTTGCTCGTGAAGTGAGTGATATGCTAAATGGTTTTAAAGAGAAAGAAGCAGATCCACAAGCATTAGCTAAAAATAGTGTAGTACAACTTTTTGATGAAGGTATTTCTAAACTCAAACAACCCGATCCCGAAATTCCTCAACAGACCTTAGATTTTGAAAAGTTGATGGAAGAGTCACAAAAACTTCTTGAGAAAATTTTAGAAAATTTTGACAAAGTAGATAACTCTTTTTACGCATAAAGTGTTATCTCTACATTTTTTATAACGCTTCTTAATACTTTACAAGTAATTTTTGTGTACTATTACTAAAACAAATATAAAAGGTATCATAATATGAAAAAAATGTTTATTCTTACAGCATCTTTAGTGACTGCAATTTTATTAACAGGCTGTTTTGGTTCTTCTTCAAGCACAAAATCTTATGAAAAAGATGAATCAGGTTTTACTAAAGGCGACGTTGATACTCGTGAAGGTGAAAACGCATGTACACGTTCTAAAAAAGATGAACTGGGCTATATTCCTGCAGGCTAAAAGATATGTTATAAGGGTGTGATAGAAAGGGTGTGATAGAGAGGTTTTATAGAAAGTCTTTATACACCAATTGTAGTAATGAAACAAATACTTCTACTCTTAGACACTGGTGAGCAAAGTCAATTATCAAATCTTTTTTCAATTGAGTACAATAATAAATTAGCCGTGATTTTTAACCTAAAAATTAGAAAAGAATAGTACTATTCCATAATGAAAAATATATTTGGTAGAAATAAAAGTATAAAGTTTACAACTGTTTATTTACTTACATTTTTTTTACTCTACTTTTCTGCGCACAATTTTTATCATAACAGTTTTGACCATGACCACAGTAATAGTTGTTCAATCTGTGTTCTTGAAAAATTTTCAGTTTCAGATGTACCATCAGCAATAATAATTGCTCCTATTATAGTTGTAAAAGACTGTATCTGCTTTCAATGCAAAAGTGATTTTCACAAAACTCTTAAAACATACTGTAGTCGCGCTCCCCCTAGTCCATACTCTCTTTCATAAACAATTAAATTAAATATAAATATTCAAGGAATAATAATGAAGAAGTATGGAAAAATTTTGGGTGCACTTATGGTTAGTGCAAGTGTAATGTTTAGTGGATGTGGCGATAACGCAGACACTAGTGAAGTACAATCGAAAACAGTTAACGATCATGAAGAGCATAATAATGGTAGTACAGCCTTAGATTTGGAGCATGATGCAAAAACGCTTTTATTTTACAGCGCCTCTACAAATACACAATTAGCTTATGATGTAAGTAAAGCATCCTTAACAGATTTAAATAATAATAGTGATGAAGATTTACTTAATTATAAATTAACTGATAGTCAAAAAGGGAAACTCTTTGTATGGCTTGATGATAAAGGTGATGCTAATGTATCTAATGATGAAGAAAAAATTGTTATGTTTAAAGAAAATTATAGTTTTCTTCAAAATGGTAATGCTACCTTTGAGGACTTCTTTTACATAGGACATTTTCATGAAGAAATTGAAAATGGTATTGAACATCATCATTTAGCCGCTCACGATAACAAAGAGTTTGATTTAAGTAATGTCCCTGCAGAAGATTTAGCTACTAATGCAAAACACTTAGCAATGATACGTTTAAATAAATATCTAGCAAATACAGAGCTAGTTGAAAATAGTATTTCAGCGAAATTGTCAACATTAAGTACTCCCACTACACTATGTTATGCTAAAACTGTAACAAATGATTTATCTACACGTCACTACGTTATGGGTGTAAATGGCCAACTTTATGTTTATGATAATAACTTTGCATTTGTTGATCAAGTAACTATATCAGAGAGTTGTGAAAAAAATAAAGCAGGAATTTCTGGAGTATCTCATCATGATGAATATGGAGTAGTAGTTTTTGAAGCTGGTTCACAAAAATTATATCTTGTTGATGCTCATGACGGTGGTGTTTATCATGTTCACACATCTTATGAAGCAAACAAAGTAGTAGGTAGTTCTAGTGTCAACAGTATGGTCTCTATTGCTCCTTTAGAAGAGCATGAAGAACATGAACACGAAGAGCATGAACATTAAATTTCTATTTTACTTTATTGTTCTATTGTCTTTAAGTGTTGTTGTAAGTGCTGAACAAGTAGAACTTGGTACTGTTTATATTTCCGCGGATGTCGATGAAAATAACTACCTTAGTGATACAACAACTAAAAAGGTCACAGATCTTGCACAAAAAGCCAAAGGCGAAACATTAGGGGACTATCTTGAAAATGAGCAATTTGTTGACTCAGCAAGCTATGGTCCTGCTGTTGGACGCCCAGTTATCAAAGGAATGGATGGTTATAGAGTTGGTATTGTTAAAGGTAATATCATTTTAAATGATCTCTCAGCTATGAGTCAAGATCACGCAGTAGCAGTTATGCCTCGTGCTTCTCAAAAGATAGAAATTATTAAAGGCCCATCTTCACTACTATATGGAAACTATAGTGGTGGTGTTATACATGTTTTAGGCGAAGAGCATAAATCAGAATTTTTAAAAGAGGGTTATGGAATAGATGTGAGTTCACAATATGGTAGCAATGGGGCTGGTCATACTAGTGGAGCAATAGTAAAAGTAAGCGATTCAAACCTTTCTCTTTACGCAAATACATTTTATACTAAGTCCCAAAACTACCGTGATGGTGCTAATAATTTAATTAATGATACTGATACTTTGTCATTACAATCGCACCTTGTTTTAGGTTATCAGATTAATGCAAGTAATATAATTAAGGCTTATTATGATTCTTTAACAAAAGAGTATGGTATTGCAAACTCAACTCAAAAACGTACTGCAATAGATATGCAACAAGAAACATATGGTGTTATTTGGCATAATAAAGAACTTTTTGAAGGAGTTAATGAGTTTCAAAATGAAATACGTTACAGTGATTACCTTCATTCAGAACTTAAAGGTAATCGTGACGATGGATTATTTGGACAAGAGCAACTTACACTTTCATCACTTCTTGATGTTAATGTAGATGAGTGGAATATAAAAACACACTTTCAATATGTTCAAGGAGAGCTACAAGTATGTCATGAGCATGGGAAATGTACATCTTTTTACGACGCTAAAAGAACTGATATTCAAGATGGAATAGAAATTCAAAAAAATATTGATACATTAGGATTACCATTTTCACATGGCCACCCTATGCCAAATATTGATGAATCTTCAACACAACTTGGTATTAATGCCGCAACATACTTAGATGATGACACTGAGTTTACTTCTACATTGCGTGTAGAATATCGCTATCTTCAAACTGACAGTTCAAATATTCAAGAAGAGTGGTTAGTAAACTCAAATATCGACCCTAACTATTACAGTCCAAACAATGACTTAGCAGTTAGTTTTTCAACAGGAATATCAGGCTATTTAACTGATTCACTTTCTTACCAATCTTCAATTGCATACATAGAACGTTTACCATCATCAACAGAAATGTTTTGGAATGGTTTTCACCATGCAACAGATAGTTATATATTTGGAAACCGCTATTTAGAAAATGAAAAATCTGTAAATCTTGATGTAAGTCTAATGCATGAACTAGATAATTTTACAACTGTTTTAGGGGCATTTTACTATGACTTTCAAAACTATATTTTTCAAGAATCTTTAGCTGAGTCAAACGGTACTTTAGTATTAGATCCTTTTCATAATTCTTCGGTTTGGAAAGTAAAAGGTGAAGCTGCGCGTGTTTATGGAGTAGCCTTTAAAGAAAAGTATTCAACAAGTTATCAAGCTCATAAATTTAATACAACTTTTGATGTAGAAATGATTCAAGGGGTTCTTAAAAGTGGTGGTTATATTCCACGTATGACACCGTATAATGCTGCACTAGAGTTAGAACATAACTATAGAGACATTATTACTACTACACTAAAGTACAAATATGTTGATGAAAGTCGTTTTGTTGCGAAAAATGAAACCTTTACACCTAGTTATAGTTGGCTTAGTCTCTATGTTGCATATGAAGATAAATTTAAATATGGTTCGTATAGCCTTTATTTTAAAGGTGAAAATTTAACAAATGAATTAGCTTATAACCACTTATCATTTCTTAAAGAAAGTGCTCCTTTAGCTGGTAGGCAACTCAGTATTGGTGCTTCATTCACGTTTTAATGAGTAAATAAATTACTCATTTACAATATAGGTATTCGTGCTCATTAAGGAGTTCAAAGTATGTATTATATTAAAGACGTAACCTTTGGTAAAGGTGCTTCTTTGATTCGTACAGGACACGCACCTACCAATTTCTCTATTATTAGAAACATTTCAATGAATGTACTTAAAAGAGAAAACTATATCAGTTTTTCCCAGCTATTCGTATGATGAGTGGTGATTCAATATTAGGGACTTCTAGTGCTCATAATTGTTTACCATACATCCGCTAGTAATTTAATAAAAACTCTCGTAATGGCTCTTGACGTGACTGTGTTGGAGTCACGGGAACACTACGTAACTCATCCGCTAACTTCATATGACAATCCCTACACTCTTGAATCACATTATGTTCTGTTATACCGCTTTGATTAATTTTACTCATAGGATGACATGCAAAACAGTCACTACCACACTCAGCCATACTATTAGGATCAGCGCTATGACAATTTATACACGTTAGCATTGGTTTATGTCGTAAGTCCGTTTCAATGGTAGGAACAAGATTAGGATGACATGTCAGACAATCTCCTGTACATGCCCATAAAGTATTTATCATGATAAAAAAAGAGATAATAAGTGTATTAAAAAGTTTCATAACAGAAGTATATATTAAATTGTTAAATCAATAGGAGTGTATCCACTATCATAAAGAGTATTGAACTGGTTAAAGAAGTTGTTAAAAGCTCGCGTTCCTTGCTCTAAAGTATTATTAGCAATAAAGTTTTCATCTACTTCTCGTGTCTCTTCTACTGCTTTTTTCTCTTGTGAAGCTTCAAGTTTTTGCTCTTGAAGTTCACCCATCATTTTGGCATCTTCTATGGCAATTTGAATAACGGCGGGTTCATAAATTGGTGTCTCTTCACTAAGATAATTAGGATGTAACTCTTTGTACAAAGCAATAGCATGTTCATCTTTTTCCCTATCACTCATCTCACGTGTTAAACGATTAAAAATTTCTACAACACGTGTCTCATTTTGTTCTAACTCTTCTTCAGTCTCATAAGCATTAATATCTAACGCTTTTACTGAAGCTAATTCTGCTTCTTGTGTAGTACTCTTAGAAGAGTGATTTAGGAGTGCATTACTTAGAGGTGAAGGTGTTGTTGTGGGAGTAGTAACGGATGAGATATTCATTGTAAACTCTTTACATAGATATTTTTTCTATATAAAGCATTTACTATACCAAAATAAAATTAGTACTATATTACTAGTAAAGAGTACTCTTTAAACGTGTTTTTTCAAGGCATCATTTATCTGAACATAGGCATGAACAGGTGTTGTTTCAAAATAAAATATATTATGTTTTTTTGCAAAGTCTCGTGTCAATGCCTGAACTTTAAGCAAGTTAAATCGTGGAGCTTTTGGAAATAGGTGATGTTCTATTTGTGTATTTAAACCACCATAAAACCAATGTACAAACGCTCCCCCAGTAAGTGAGCGACTTCCTCGCATTTGAAGTTCCATCCATGACATATCTTTACCCTCATCAAGGTCAAATACTTCACATCCTAAATGGTTAGTTATAAAACCAAATGACAACCAAGGAGAAAGCACAAAGTTTAATGTTACCACTACAATTAAAGCATCAACAAGAGGTAATGAATAAAAAATTGTACCCCATACTAATGGCCAATGAAGTAACATTAAAAAGAGTTCTCCATATTTTTTTCTTGTAATTACAAAATTATAAGACTGTGCTATAAAAGCAGGGAACATAAAAAACTGTGCACCCCAAAAAAGGATATGTTTATACTTTTTAATAAAAGTCTTTTTACCACGATATTTATCATTGGTAAATGCGTTATCCATAGCCCGGATATCTTCATCTTTTTCGACTACATTACACCAAGTGTGATGATTTACATTATGTTTAAAATCCCACCATGATGATGAATTACTTAAAATTAATGCAGAAAAAGGGTAGCTTAATTTCATAGATAGAGATTTATCTTTAAAATATTGGCGATGTAAAACATCATGAGATACAAATACAGAACGTGTCATAATAACGGTCATTGCCAGACCCAGTAATATTGGATTCCAGTGCGCGGCTGTTGCTAAAACAGTAATCATCGCTACAATAACTCCTACCATTTCTATAGAGCCACGAATAGGCACACGTTTTAAAAGTCCCGCATCACGAACCTCTTTTTTCAACTCTTCAAAAATATCAGGATAGTGTTCAGTTATCATAGCAACCCTTTCTAATTATAAGATTTATGTGCTTCTTTAGCAGCACTATTTTGTCTATCATATGACTTTTGATCAAATCCTGATTTAGAAGCACATCCACCTAATAGTAAAAATGCTGTTATTATCAATATATATTTCATCTGTATACTCCAATTTAAAATCTCTATATTAGTGTAGCAAAAAGTTCTTTTTTTAAGATGAACTTCCTAAAAGTTCTGCAAAAAACTTTGTCTCTTGTTTAGATGCAAGTACAATTTTTAAAATTATTGTCAGAGGAATGGATAAAAACATTCCAACAAGACCTAAAAGCCATCCCCAAAAAATCAATGATAAAAATACTACTAATGAAGAAAGGCCTACACCTTTACCCATAATTTTCGGTTCTAAGACAGAACCGATTCCGATATTTACACTCACAAAAATAGCACTTACTATTAGAGCTTCTACAAAACCCAATTGAACTAAAGCTAATAAAACAGCAGGAACAGCAGCAATAATAGAACCAATATTAGGAATAAAATTGAGTAAAAATGCCAATATTCCCCATAATATAGGATAGTCAAGACCAAGGATAGAGAGTGCAATAGAAATAATTACCCCCGTAAATAAAGATATTAATGCTTTAAGTGCCATATAATGCTTTATTTTTTGCATTATTTCAACCATTTGAGCAGATGCTGTTGAATTTGTTGAGAGTAGTTTTTTTAGATGTGGTGTCTCTGCTAACATAAAAATTACAATTAACAATATCACAAAACCATTAGTAATTAAACCCCCGAGTCCATTTAAAAACTGTACCACATACTTCATCACTTTTGAAGGGTCAAACGAAGATAAAAGGTTCTCATGTGGAATATCTATGCCATAGTTATTAAGATACGCTACTGCATGTTTAAACTGGATTTGTAACTGTCCTTCATATTGCGGTAAATTATGTGTAAAACTTTTAGCGGATGAGCCAAACATCATCATCACACCCATTAAAAAAAGAAAAAATAGTACAATCACTACAAAAACTGATAATGACTGAGCAAGACCACGATGATGCAAAATTTGAATCATTGGCCATAAAATAATAGCAATAAATATTGAAAATATAAAAGGGACTACTACCGATGAGGCTACTTTAATACCGGCTAATATTACTACTAGTGATGCCAATAAAACAAAAATATTAATGCTGCTGTTTTTCTGTACCATCTACTGCTCGTTATACTTTTCTTCAAGATTTTTTTGTACATCTAAAGTTGTTAAATCAGTAACATAAATCCATCCTGATTTAGTATGCAGTCTGTAAAAAGTTTTTCCATCTTTACTGCTTTTGTAAATTTCATCAAAAGTTACCATTTCGCCATAACGTAATGTTAATGTAATAGTTGATGCACTACTAGAGGTTAATCTTACATTTAAGCGATAAACAGGCACACGATACATATTGTTTTTAATAAGATACCGCTGTCTATAATTATTGTACTTTGATTCTAACTCAGGACTGACTGAGTGTAAATCGTGAACCTCTACAACTGAAGTAGGCTGTATATATTGTGAAGTTTTATCTAAAGTAACACTTTTTTGAATTTTTTCAATAGCTAACGTACGCTCTTGTTCTGTTAATTTTTCAAAAGCATGTTTAAGTTTTTTCTTACTTATTAAAAGTGACTTGTCAAGATGTGCAACTCTCTTTTTCAGCTCACTATTTTCTCTTTTTAACACTTTATTATGAGCGAGTAACTCATTATTTTTACTTTTTAATGTCTGAACTCGTGCATTCAAGTTATTAATAGTATTAAAAAGTACTGTTTCACGATTTTTACGTTCTAGGTTTTCTTGGTCATTCTGCTTAGATTGGGATATTTTAAGTTTTAGCGCATCATTTTCAAGTCTCAATGCCCTATTTTCTTGTGTTAAACTCTCAATTTCCATCATCTGCATAGGGTCAAAAACAATGACTTGTTCGATGTTCTCCTCATTTGCACTACTCAGAGCTGCTAAAAAAACAATGCTTATTATTATATATTTCAAATTTACTCTTTCTCTCTTTCATGAAGCTTTACCTCTTCACGTTTTATCCACATATCTGAGGTTGCTGATACATAACTCGGGTCAAAATAACCACTCACTTTAATCCAATAACGACTTTTTTGTTGCGAAGTAAAAGCACTGTTTTTCAACCATGTTTGAACGACTTTTCCATTAATTGCATCATAAATATGTACTGTTTTAATTGTTTTAAATGTTGTTGCTGGAAAAAATGAGAACTCTGAATGTTGCAGTTTAGAACTGCTATCTTTCAATGCTGTTTTTAATTTTTCAATTGTTAATTTCTGTCGTGAAAGTTCATAGCTCAATCGCTCAATCTCATTTTGAAGCATACGAATATTTTTAGTTGTTGAGAGATATTCCACCTCCGTCAAACTCTTCATACACGCACTGTACTCACGGTTTAATGCATTAACATCACGATACAATTTATCGATATCACTATCAGCATAAAGTAATGTAATATTTAAAATAATATAAATTGAAATTACAAATATTTTCATAAAGAGTAGTATAGCAAATTTAATGTATAATACGTATTACTTATAATATAAGGAGTTTATAATGAATAATTATGACAAAATAAAGAAAATTTGTAGCCCTGTTCGTATCATTTTAGGATTAGGTTTAATTGCAGCCGGTATTTACACTGGAAATGCATGGTTCTATTTAGGTGTAGTTCCTCTTATTGCAGGTATCAATAAATTTTGTCCTCTTTGTATCGCAACAGATAAGTGTTCTATTTAATAATTCACTTATAATAACAAAATATAAAGATAAATAGAAAACTTTTCTACTTATCTATATATAAAAACCTTTTAATTTTCTTAGTTGGTGTTTTTACAAAAGGTTCACTCTGTTCAATAAATTTCATTACTCTTGAAAAAGAGGACAACTTACTATTAGCTTCAAGACGCATCTTTTCAAGATGATCTTCTATCTGTAATTTAATTTCTGACTCAGCACTCTTTTTAACATCATAAATTTCATCTAACTTATCATAATCCATATGTATTCTAGCAACAACTTTACCTTCACGTTCATAAACCAAAGAGTCTAAAACTAACTCATTTTCATTTATTATTGCTTCAACAAGTTCAGGATAAATATTTTCTCCGCCTGCTCCAATAATGACATTTTTACTACGCCCTTGTAAAAATAGATATCCATCATCATCAAAATATCCTAAGTCTTCTGTGTTAAACCAACCCTCTTCATCAATACACATTTTTGTTCGCGCTTCATCTTTATAATAACCTAGCATAATATTAGGTCCACGTGCATACACTTCGCCATCGCGATCTTTTTCATTTTCTTTAACGATTTTAAGCTCAACACCTTTAACGGCAGGTCCGGTAGAACGATATTTTGTAAGAGAAGGTTTACACCCTGCTATCATAGGGGCACACTCTGTTAAACCATACCCAATAGCGTAAGGGAATTTTGCTTCACGTAAAAAAGATTCAACATGAGCAGAGAGTGGTGCACCACCGACCCCAAAAAATTTCAAATTTCCACCAAATGTTTCAAGTAACTTTTTACCCGCTATTTCATGAAGTTTTTTTCTTATAAATGGAACTTTATAAAGTGTACTAATCACAATATTTTTACTAAAATTAGGTTGTATTTTACTTTTGTAAATTTTTTCAATAACAAGTGGAACACTTAAAATATAACTTGGTTTTACACTTGCCATAGCAGCTACTAGTACACGAGGAGTAGGTACTTTGTCTATATAATGAATTGAAGACCCACCTAAAAGAGGAACTAAAAATCCAACTGTACACTCATAGGTATGTGCTAAAGGAAGAATTGATAAAAAGCGGTCTTGAGTACCAATAGGTGTCATACCTTGAGAAACTATAGCTTCAAATGTTAAACTTAAATGAGTAAGCATAACACCTTTAGATTGTCCCGTTGTACCAGATGTATAGATAATAGCCGCTAAGTCATTCTCTAATATTAGCTCTTTTTCAGCTACAGTATCTACACCAGACGTCATGCTAATAATTCTATTTTTTAGATCTAATAAGCTCTCTTTTTGTTTTTGAAAAAATTTCTGAACATTTGAGCTTAGTTCATCAACAATATTAAGACTATCAACTTCAAATACATAAGAGAGTGAATTGTTCTCAATAGTTACTTTTTCATTATGGCGCTTTGAAACAAAAATTGCTTTACTCTCCGAATGACGAATAATATGATGTACTTCATTTTCATGAAAATCAGGAAGAATAGGAACAATGACTGCACCTATTAAAGTCACTGCAAAATAGACTACACCCCAATTTGGCATATTTTCACTCAACAGGGCAACTTTATCCCCTTTTTTTATGCCTAAACTTTTTAAAATAACTTGTAAATCTTCTACATTTTTCCCAAGTTGCTCATAACTCATACCCTCTTCATCCACTTTAGTCAGTGCAATATTCTCAGAGTAATTTTTTCGTGCGTACTCAAAAAGTTCAGATAACGTTTGAGTTGGTAGTTCAATTTTGCTAGACATAAATGCTTTCCTAATAATTTTTTTAAGATTATATTTTGTTTTTATAAGTTTACCATTTTGAACTCAAATTAACAACTATTTTCAAACTTCAGTGTAAAGCGAGACCCATTTTGAATAGATTCTGCATATACTGAAATATTTAACGCATCACATAATCGTTTTACTATATCTAAACCTATTCCAAAACCCTCTTCCGTCTCTTTATACTCACGCTTGAATATAAGTTCGGTGTCTTTTATACCAATTCCACTATCTTCAACAATTAATATATTGTCATAACACTTTATAGTGACACTGGCTTGGGTACTATTATATTTGCATGCATTGGAGAGTAGATTATTTAAAATTTGTCGAAGTGCTTTAGCATTTGAATAAACTTGTATATTTTGGCACTCAAAATACCAGCGTATATTAGGATAAAGTTGTTCTTGAGTTTGAACAACATTGTAAACTAAATAAGGGACTTCAAGCCATTCTAACATAAATGTTTTTTCTTCTAAAAGAAGATTTAAATTTTGATGTAGTTCTGAAATTTCCAATAAACTTTTGTTAAGACGTTCAACAGCTTTATAACTTTTGATACTTGTATCTTTTTGAATCAACTTAACATTAAGTTTCATAGAAGTGATAGGTGTATTTAAATCATGTATAAAATCTTTAGAAAAAATATCTAATTTTTCCATTGCATCTTCAAAAGGTTTAATCGCATTTTTTGCTAAAAAATAACTAAACAGCCCAAATAACACTAATAGACTTAAAACTACAAAAGTAATAATTTCAATAGAGTATAAACCATTCACATAAAAAAGATATCCCGATACCGCTATAACACTACTAACACTTAAGAAGTATAAACCAAAGAATTTCAAAAATGCGTAACTTTTTTCATCACCCAAAACGGTATCCAATTCCTTTTATATTTTCCAAATTCAATCCTATTTTACGAAGTTTATTAATATAAACACGTAAAGTTCCATCACTAACTTCAGAACCACTACTAATAGCATCAAGTAAATTATCTTTCGTAATGGTATGTCCTCTGTTCATAAAAAAAAGTTGACATAATTTCACTTCATAGAGACTCAGACTTAGTGGACTACCTGCTTTGTTTAACTCATTGAGTTCAATATTAAAAGAGAAGTCATCAACATTAATAATATTTTTACTACTGTTAAAACGTTTTCTCAATAGTGCATTTATACGCACAATTAACTCATCAAATTCAAAAGGCTTTTTAATATAATCATCAACCCCAACTTCAAAGCCTTCAGACAATGAATCGATATCACTAAGGGCTGTAAGGAAGATAGTAGGTGTTTTATTACCATATTCACGTAAACTTTTAAGTAGTTCAAAGCCACTTAAAAGAGGAACATTGACATCAAAGAGATAAAAATCAAAATTATTTTTATAAATAGTTTCTAAGGCAGCCTCTCCATCTTTAACCCAAGTCACATTAAAACTTTCACTCTCTAAGAGTTCTACCAATGTTTCTGCTAATGTAATATCATCTTCTAAAAGTAAAATATTTTTCATGAATTATTAGACACTTTAAATCGTGGAGTATCTGAGGTGTCACTGAGTTTATCTAATTGAAAATCAATCATTTTATGAAAGGGATTTAAAAAACTCTTTAACGCTTCATCTTTTAAAGTTTCATATCCATTTTTAGATAAAAGCTCTAAAACAACGTGAGTAGACTCCATGGTAGATAAGCAGTACTCCGCAGGTTGTTCCTTAATTTTAAACTCAGAACATCTATCATGATAAAAACTCATGTAAGGTAAACTATTTAAATTTTTACTCAATCGTAATATTTTTTTTGAACAAGCCCATGTTGAATCAATTAAAAAAATAACCAAATTTTTTTTATCATGATAAGATTTTTCAAGACTGTTCAAGACAAGGCTATCTGAAGAAGGGTAAAGCACATAGCAACTATTTAAAGGATTTTCAATGAGTTCATTTATTTTATCATGATAAGAGAAGTCCAATCCTATAAAAAGTTCTGAATTGGGTAACGCAAGATGTGTTAATCGACCCGAACCATTTTTTGTTTTTTTAAACTCTTTAGGATGCATTAAAATTACAAACTTTGTTTTTGTTTCAACAGTATTGATATATTGACACATACATGATACTTGAGGACGATAACAGCGATAACATTTTTCACGAGGATTTAAGATAGAAAGCTCTGGCATAAAGAGGGTATTAAAAAGTAAGTAGAAGTAAAATACTTCTACTTAAAATTAGATATCGATTTCAATTTTACGTTTGAACGTATTGAAATAAATATCATTTAAGGTATCAAAACTACAGGTAACATCATTAACTTTAAACTCATTACCACCTGTTGTTCCTATCTTTTGACATGCTAAAATAGTATGTTCTTGTACCATTGCTTCAAAAGCCTCTTCATTTTCAGGAGAAACTTCAATCACTGCACGAGAAAAAGATTCAGCAAAGATATCACGACTATCTTTTGTAGTAATATTTGCATTAACACCAATATCACTTGTTGCTGTCATTTTAGCTAAGGTAATTGCTACCCCACCAGAACTACAATCTTTAGCAGCACTTAATAAACTTTTTTTGTTAGCTTCAATCACTAACTCCCAAAGTGCCAACTCTTTTTTATAATCTATTTCAGGAAGTTTACCTGCAACTTTTCCACAAACTTCTTTCATATAAAGAGATCCACCAAACTCAGAACTACTATTTCCAACTAAATAGAGTGTATTACCCTCTTTTTGGAAGTTTGACATTAAAATTTTATTTTGATCATCATTAACACCAACGGTTGCAATAGCCGGTGTTGGAAATACAGAAACACCATTTGTTTCATTATAAAGAGAAACATTACCGCCAATTACAGGAGTAACTAACTCTAAACACGCTTCTTTAATTCCTGCACATGACTCCGCAAATTGCCACATCACTTCAGGGTTTTCAGGGTTACCAAAATTGAGACAATCAGTAATAGCAAGAGGGCGTGCTCCACTCATAGCAACATTACGTCCTGCTTCCATAACAGCTGCAGCAGCTCCACCTTTAGGATCAATATAACAGTAACGTACATTACAATCTGAACTCATTGCCAATGCTTTACCATTCTCTTTAACACGAATCACAGAAGCGTCAAGTTGACCACCTTTTTTAATAGTGTTTGTTTGAACCATTGAATCATATTGCTCATAAACCCACGCTTTATCAACAATTTCCATAGAACCTAAAAGTGTTTCAAATGCTTCTTGATTATTAACTCTATCAAAATCATCAATACTTACTTTATCTAAATCTTTTAAATATTTTGGCTCAGATATTGGTCTATCAAGAACCGGAGCTTCTTCAGAAAGAGGATCGATTGGAATATCAGCACACATCTCACCATTCCAGAACAGTTCCATATTTCCAGTATCAGTTACTTCTCCAATAACAGCTGCATCTAAATCCCATTTTTCAAAGATTTCAATAATAGCGGCTTCACTTCCCTTTTTAGCACAGATAAGCATACGTTCTTGAGACTCAGAAAGCATAAAGTCATACGGTGTCATATTCTCTTCACGAGCAGGAACTTTATCTAAATGCATAATCATTCCAGAACCTGAACGACCTGCCATCTCAAATGAGCTTGAAGTAAGCCCTGCTGCACCCATATCCTGAATACCAACAACATGATCGGTTTTAAATAACTCTAAACACGCTTCTAAAAGAAGTTTTTCAGTAAAAGGATCACCCACTTGTACTGTTGGACGAAGTGATTTTGACTCCTCTGTAAATGAGTCAGATGACATAACAGCGCCACCAAGTCCATCACGACCTGTTTTAGACCCTACATAAATAACAGGATTCCCAATACCTTCTGCTTTACCATAAAAAATCTCATCGGCTTTGGCAATACCAAGATTAAAAGCATTTACTAAAATGTTACCATTGTAACACTCATCAAAACTTATTTCACCACCAATGGTAGGAACACCCATACAGTTTCCATAACCACTAATTCCATCAACAACACCACGTACTAAAAAACGTTGGTGACGTGCAGTATCATCATCATTAAGAACATTTCCAAAACGTAATGCATTCAAACTTGCAACAGGACGTGCACCCATAGTAAATACATCACGCATAATTCCACCAACACCAGTAGCAGCACCTTGATAAGGCTCTATAAATGAAGGGTGATTGTGGCTTTCCATTTTAAATACAGCAGCCATGCCATCACCAATATCAATAACACCCGCATTTTCACCTGGACCTTGAATAACCCATGGTGCTTTAGTAGGAAAACCTCTTAAATATTTAGTTGATGATTTATAACTACAGTGCTCACTCCACATTGCTGAAAAAATACCAATTTCAACAAAATTTGGTTCACGATTTAAAATCTTTTTAATGTTTGCGTACTCAAGTTGAGAAAGTTTATGTTGTGATAATACTTCATCAATGTTTTCAATAGCATTTGTACTGTTTTGATTCACTGTAGTTCCTTAATGTCATCTAAGATGAAAGAAAATTTGATTTTTAAAAATGCATTATATCTAATTATGTTTTACAAAACAATTTTTTACACAGTTATTTTGTTAAAGAATTGATGATTAAATATTGTAAAGTTAATTTAGAGAATTAAAAGTTAAAAAGAGAGGGGTTAAGACCAAAAGGTCTTAAAATGTAAATAATCTGTTAAAGATTATCCACAAGATGGAACGTTTCCTGAATCAGAACCGTACTCGAATAAGAAGTCTTTTAAGTGAGGTGCTTTTTTACCAAAACGTTTCCCGTTGAAATATTTTTCACCTTTTGTACCTTTATGCTGTTCAATAATCATTGCAGCATTATCTTCGAAAAGTTCTTCCCACTCATCTTGAGTGTGCATAGAAGCACCTTTAGTACCATTTCCGTGACATTTCTTACATTTTTTAAGATACGTTTTTTGACCTTTTTTAATATCAGCCGACAGTGACGTACTCATTAAACCTAAAGCTACCATAGTAGCAAGTAAAAAAGTAGATTTTTTCATGTAACAACTCCTTATTTTTTTGTTTACCCATTGTACAACATTACTATAAAAAAAAGATTAATCTTAATCTTCGTTTGAAGTATTCTCTTTTGCTTGTGTATTTTTTACCGCATCTTGAATAGTATTTTGTCTTATTTTTCTATAAGACTTATGAGTCATGGTATCAAAGTCTTTTGCTTCAATATTAAGTTTTTCCATAATCTCACCTTGAGATATACCTGCTTCAGTCATTGCAAAAAAACGTAATTCACGTTTTGTCATTGTACGTTTTAAAATAGCGTACAATTCACCTTCATTATCTACGATTTGAGATACCTCACACTTGTAAAGATCTGCTAGTGCAGAACGAATTAATTTTTCTTTATTGTATTGGAACCATACTGAGTTTTCTAACATATATTTATTTTCCTATCTTATTTAATTTTATACCCACAAGGGGCACTTAAAGTATTTTGTCTAAAATTTGAGTCAAATCTTTTGTATCAATAATAATTGTTGCCTCTTTTTTTAAAACTTCTTTTGCACAAAAGGCAACACGTGTACCGGCATGAGCGAACATAGATAAATCATTAGCACCATCACCAACTACCATTGTCTCATCTTCACTAATATTTAAAATATTTTGTAATCGTTGAAGAAGGTCACCTTTTGAAGTATTGAACATCATCTCTCCACCAACAAGACCTGTCAAGACACCATCTTTATGGTGCAGTGTATTTGAAAAATCTGCATCATAACCTAAAATATCTTTAGCATATGATGTTGCCGTTCTGAAACCACCACTAAAACATATTACTGTCATGCCACGTTTTTTAAGTGCTGCAATAGTTTCAACTGCACCTGGCATATAAGGTAAATTTTGAGAAATTTTCTCTACTTTAGAAAATTCTAAACCTTTTAAAAGCCCAACACGTTCTTGTAAACTTTCAAAAAAATCCAACTTACCATTCATTGCACGTTCTGTTATTTCAGCAACTTGCTCCCCTATTCCTAACTCTTGAGCAAAAAAATCTATTGTTTCGCCATCCATAAGAGTTGAATCAAAATCAAAAACACATAATTTCATCATTAACACTCTTTCATTTTGTTATAATGATGGCATTATACTCACAAATAGGCTTTTTCTTGTTTAAACAACTCTTAGATACATTACAAAATGACACCTATATTACTTTGGAGACTACTCCTTCGCACTCACCACAATTTCGTCCTATTGTAGATAAAATTGAAGCTTTAGAGCTTCATAATGATGTCGTTGGTTTTAGTACTACAGATAATCCTTTAGCAAAACTCAAATACAGTGCGCTTTTTGCTGCACAAATGTTACAACAACGTCTTAATAAACCTGTTCTTGCAACAATGAGTATGCGAGACAGAAATCGTATTGCTTTGCAATCTGATATTTTAGGTGCCAACGAAGTTGATGTTCGTGCATTTTTAGCACTCACAGGAGATCCGGCCACCATATCTGATCAACCTAATTCAAAAGGTGTTTTTGAAGGAAACAGTAATCTTTTATTGGAAATAATTTCATGTCTAAATAGTGGTATTGATTACGCAGGAAAACCACTTACAGTAAAGCCTGAACCTATATATCCCTTTACTGTTATTAATGCTTATGCAAAAAACTTAAAAACGCTTCAAAAAAAGATGCAAAAAAAGATTGAAAATGGTAGTTTAGGTATTATTACCCAGCCTGTTTTTGATATTGAAAATGTACATTCGCTTTTAGAACTTTTAGATGGTGCAAAATCAGAATGTTGTGACAAAGGGAGTAATTCAGAGTTAATTATAGGACTTTTTCCTATTACAAGATTTCGTACCGCTCAATTTTTATCAGCTCATGTACCGGGAATTAACGTTCCAAAATATTGGGTAGAAAAACTACGTGATGCCAGTGAGATTTCTGAAGAACAAGAGTACAAAGCAGGATTTGAATTAAGTAAAAATCTATTTGATGAAGTCAAAAAGACACATCCTAAAATTCATCTTATGACTGCCAATAAATTTGAATTGGCTAAAGATATTTTAACCCAGTAACAAAAAGAGTCCTATTACTTGAAGTATACCAATAGCATAAAACAAAACTATAAAT
>Ga0233442_1001395_pt1 | contig 18667 bp, 18 predicted proteins | sample SI_123_September_3_FD_182789 | JGI IMG/M metagenome (GOLD analysis project Ga0233442, IMG submission 182789) | Seawater microbial communities from Saanich Inlet, British Columbia, Canada - SI_123_September2016_150_MG | ecosystem: Environmental > Aquatic > Marine > Inlet | place: Canada: British... | reverse complement strand
TGCAGACTATATTCTAGAAATGGGCGAGAGTCTAACTGTTGCAACAATCCAAAGGCGAGTAGCCAGCCTTAGCAGTATATTCAATCTTACTAAAAGCACCAACCCCACAAAAGAGCCTGTAGTCATTCTAACCTTTAAAAAACTTCGAAGAAAGTTTGGAAAACCTCAAAAACAAGCGACACCCCTAACTTATGACATTCTAATAAAACTTAAAAATATTTGTTCTAATGATATCGTCGGCCTCAGAAATAAACTACTTTTACAACTGGGCTATGAAACCATGCGTCGACGCTCTGAAATTTGTCAATTTAAATTTGAAGACCTACAACATCTTGGCAATCATAAGCATGCGCTCCTACTGAGACACTCTAAAACTGACCAATACAATCAAGGGAAAATAATTCCAATATCTAATGAGCTGTCTGAGTTGATCTTAAGCTGGTCGCTGGCAATTGATCAAGATAGTGGCTATATCCTTAGAAGCTTCAAACGAAATCTGTCTACCAACTCCTCTCTTACACCTGCATCAATTAACCATATTTTGAAGAGTCTTCAAAAGCAAGCTGGGCTGAATCAAATTGGCGAACTATCAGGCCACTCATTTAGAGTTGGCGCTGCACTTGACCTGTTAGACAAAAATATCCCGTTAGAAAAAATTATGGTTAGAGGCGGCTGGAAATCAGAAACTAGTGCGATGAGATATCTTCAAAGTTGGAATGATAGCAACTGGTTGATTATTAATTGACTACAGAAAAGTCAATGACCTAATTTAATATTATCTTTGTTAGTGACTTACACCATGGCGCTTCACAACCTTTAAGAGAGTCATCCATAATATTTTTATATCAAACCAAAAGGACTTACGATCTAAATACTCAGTATCTAATGCCACTTTATCAGGAATTGATAGCTCATCTCGTCCGTTCACTTGCGCCCAACCTGTAATACCGGGTAACAATTTATCCACACCATTTGCAGTGCGTAGAGCGATCAAATCACCTTGATTAAAAAGCGCAGGTCTAGGCCCTACAAAACTCATATCACCCTTTAAAACTGAGAATAATTGTGGAAGCTCATCTAGACTAGAGCGACGTAAAAAGCTACCAATGGGTGACAAATAGGAATCGGGATTATCCAACAAATGTGTTGCCACAGCAGGTGCACTAACCTTCATTGATCTAAATTTTGGCATTAAAAAAATAACATTGTTCTTACCAGCTCTACGTGAACTGTAAAGTATGCGGCCCTCTGATGTTATAAGAACTAAAATCGATATCAGAAACAATGGCAATATCAATATCAATATCAATATCAAGCTTAAAATTAGATCAAAACTTCGCTTAGAAAATACACCGCCCATAATAACGATTTTCTAGCTAATATAATTCCATGCAATAGTGTCAACTGCATTCACATACTTAGAATGCCTTGAAACTCTTACTGGAAAACTTTGAATTAAATCTGAAGCGACCGAAAGGTTGCTTCTATCAAATTTAAATTCAATCACAACAGTGCTTGGCAATAAAGATACCATCTTAAAGTTAGGAGTCATGCTGCGCCTCTGATCATAAACCTGTTGAGATTTATCAATAGTAATCCTTACCTTTTCATCCATAGAAAGATAATAACTCCTATGATAACGGTTAATCATAACAGGAAGAGGGTTACTGTAAAGCAAATTTACCCCCTTTAAAGGGAGTTGCTTGATTATTTTAGACTTTACATCATTCCAGGTATCACTAACAGAAAAAGGAGAGGTGTGAACTTTATATATGTGTTTCCATCCGAAAAAATTTCTTCTTATTTTTGCTTCTAACTGACCCTTTCCTATATCAATGTCTGATCCTTCATACCATCTGTATCTAACCTTTAACCGTGAACTAGTCCCCGAAAGATTGTCTTTATACGCATCATAGTTAAATGTATCAAAATATATATTATTAACCTTTCTGTCTGAATAAACATTATAAAATCCGGCGTAATGAGTATTTAACCAGCGATACACAACTGGTAAATTTGATATTCTGGTCACGAATTTAACCTCTTGTCTGGCATCTAATGGGACTTTAAAGCTCATTTTTCTCTACTTGATTTCATTATAGTTTTGTACAAATCTTTGGTGTTTATTTGTTTATTCTCGATAAGATTTCCATTTACTTTTACATTTGAATAAAAATCAGAAACAAAATTAGGATCTACTTTGGAGAAAGATATATCTATAGCATTAATACTTCCACCATTTTCAAACTGGTTTTTTTTCATATAGGCCATAATTTCAAAGAACTTAATATTACTAATATGCGAATTAGAAATTAAAATACTAGAGTTGTCTTTAGCAACAATCCCATTGGCAGAGTTATTAATATTGAGATTTTTTGCCAAAACATCACTACCCTCTCCTGCAGATACCGCTTTATCCTCAATATCTGTAAAAACAGCATCACTCAGCACAATCTTTGACCCGCTAAAGTCAACTGCATCTCCGCCAGTATTTCTACCAATATTAATAAATCTACTATTACTAATCTCACCATGGGAAAAATCAGTATCAAGTCCATCAGAATAAGTATCATCTATTGTTAGTCTGTCGATCTTAAATTTACTATTCACAATATTTAACGCATCTTCAGACTGAGAAAGTGTGATTTTTAGATTTTCAGATTTAAAATCACTATTGTAAATAGTTACTCCACCCGTTAACACCATCGATCCATAACTTAGTGAATGTGTATTATTTATATGCATATTACTAAAAACGGTTTTATTTTTACTCGATGTGCTCATAATATGAATACCACCCCACGATTGATCAGGACTCTCAGAGTCTAGTAAAACAGCGCTCTTGTCTTCACCTACGATATTAACTTCGCCTGTTGTAAATATGTACGAATCCTTGCTAAATTTTAATACTGTATTTTTTCCAATATTAAATGAATATCCTTCTGGGACGATAATAGGGTTAAGAACATTCCATACCCCCTCAGCCACACTTAAACTTTGAGATTGAACATTAACTGATAAAAATTTATGTGTATTTAAAACCTCTTCTAAGGAGGTATGAGGATAAACCCCATTGTTAGAAATTGAAGGATATTGCTTCACTTTTACTCTTTTTCCAAAAATAATTAATTCAGTGTTTAACAGTCTATCCTTTAGTTCATTTTTAAAAGGAATTCTTAGAGGAACGGGTGTCTCATCCAACTTTTTAGGAGGAATAACTACGCCATCCAATTTTACGGTAGTATTGTCATTTAGAATCACACTACTCACCTTGAGGGCGTACGGTGTAGAATTATAAACCTCTATACCAAAAAAATTACTACTCTCAATAAGATATGCCCTTGCAAGCTTATAATAACCTTCAATATTTGGCTTATTAGATAAAAATACTATTTCAGCTCTTTCTTTCTCTATCTTTTTATCTGAAACAACATTAAACCCGTGTTTTACATCTGTCAAACCAAACAAGGTAGGGTTGTATTTTTTAAGGGCAGATGAGTATTCGTTGGCCACTCTTAGCTTGTGAAAACCATTTTGTAAATAATGCAACTCAACTTTTTTATCGCTAAATGGATCTACGACCCACCCTTTAGTTTTCAACCGGCCTCTCTCTTTATAATAGACAATACCATTACTACCTGATAAAAGCTTATCTAACCGATTTTTAACATCTACAAAATTTAAAAACTTTGGCGGCTTAAACAGGAACTCAGCCCTGAGTATTTCTTCATTTTTAGCATCAATATCACTTAATTTCTGATAATAATCAGAATTATTTAACATGCTTTTTATCTGCTTCAAAGCTTCGATATATGCAAGTTTTATATATGGATTTTTCATTATTTTTACAATAAATTTATCCTCTTGAGATGGACTCTCTATTGTATGGTAAGCAAGTTGATCATAACCCACAGGCTCTAATCTTGAAGACATTGGATTATAATAAAACCGCAGGTTGTGCCATGTTAGCCCATGTGAATCGCCCCATGCATCTGAAAGTGCAATATATCTTGACATTGTCTTTATGTCAAAAACTCTATCAGCCGCAAGCGTGCCATCTATGAATCCTCTTAAAAGTCCGACAGCTGCTTCATAATTCAACAAACTAGTCTTATCAGAATAAATTTTTTTAAGCTTAAATGCTGTAAGATCTGCATTAGAATAAGAGTTTTCATAAATCTTATTATCTATTCTAGATTGCCACAAGTCACCTTCATCAAACTTTAAGATAACACTATCTTTACGGCCATTTCTTTCTATCATATTTTTGGTAAAATGCTCTTGATAAGCCATAATCCCCCTATCTTCACCATTAAGGATTTCCTTAACATAACGCATATGTGGGGTCATTATTTCCAGATCTTTCATCATCTCATTAAAGATAATAGAGCTTTGATAGTCTCTGGTCTTTGGACTCTGCAAGCTAAACTCTTTCGATCCGAACAAATAGCCACTTTTCAACTTTATGCGAAGTGACCATTTGTTGTTATTTACATGATCCCTCCAGTCGCCCTTAAGCCTTATCTTGGCCTTTAACTTGTTTCCTTGGTACTCAATTGAACCTTTGACATTTTTTTTATATTTCTTGTTAATAATTCCATCTTTATACGCTTCTTTTTGATACTCTGAAATTTTCAACCATTCTTTAAACTTTATATTAATTCTAACAACTTCTAGATTGTTGCCAGAAAATAGGGCGAAAGGAAGTCCTTTTACAGTTGCAGCAACGTAGCTTTTTGGATTTAACTGCAGGATAGAGAAGTCCAATCCTTTTGACTGAAGCCATTGCTTCATATCTATTGAAGACACTATATATAAGACAGTTAGAATAATAAAAAGACTGACAGCTTTTAAAACAGTTGCCTTTTTAACCGCTTGCTTTAAAACCAACAAAAGTCCACTCCTACGCTCTGAATAAAAACTCTAAATACTTGGCAGGTTTGATTGATCAAGGTAATTAATTGACGCATTAGGATATAATTCAACTATTTTTTTTGTTAAGCTATCTATTGACTCGGAATCTTTAAAAGTCATCAAATACATAAGGTTTATTGACGAAGCGTCTATATCATATCTTCTCAAATTCACATTGGTGCAAATACTTGAAGCTACTGCATTAACTTTATTAAAGACATTATCCTTATTTTCCATTTTATCTTTATCAAATGACAATGACACAAATAAATTATTCGTTTTACTATGGTCGGCCTTCCACTTGTTCTTCAAAACAGCCATACTTAAAAGAATAGTAATAACTGATAATACTGTAGCCATAACTTGATTCGCGCCAAGCCCTAATCCAGCTGCAATCGAAATAAATAGGTATGCCAATTCCTCCGGCTCTTTAATTGGCGTCCTGAATCTTACAATAGACAAAGCTCCAACTAAACCCAATGATAAGGCAATGGAAAACTTAACTATGGTAATTATTAAGATGGTTGTAAGTAGAACAAAAGGGAAAACCTGTGCAAATTCCTCTCTGTTTGATAGCGTAGAGCCAAATCTCCTGAAGTGATACCTTATAATTAATGCCAAAAAAAGTCCTATCAGCAAATTTACCAATAAAGATGTCACAGCAAGCTGATCCCCAGATGTACTTTCCAATAATAGATTTAACTCGTTCATATTTTCCTTGCTTTATAAAAACTTATCATGCATGGAATATTTACCAGCATATTTATCATTAACCGCACCTGGACACTTGACAACCACAGTCACGGTATCCTTTAATACTTTAAAATCGGTAGATTCATATGGGCTTATTGTAACAATATCGCCCTCAACAAACTCCACTCCATTCATTAAAACCCTTCCAGAAATAACTACAGTTATCTCGGTAGCAACTTTATGATAGTGCCTTTCTTCAAACTCACCCTTCTTATATGACTTTACTGCAACTTCTGAATTCTGTGTCCTTAGTGTTGTTGGATAAAAATCACCAACAAACCAACCCTTTGTCATATCGCTTAACTTGTTTACTTTCATATCAAAATAAACTAACCTAGATATTTTTCGTACTGCTCTACTTTGCCTGGCGACATTAAAGAGTGGTATTTTTTAAAGTCAATTTTATAAGTAGCAATTTTTTTATTGCTAAGCACCATCTCGTTAAAGGCTGGGCATATATAGAAATTATCATCTACATGTGCATCTTTTAATGCCATTTTTTTAACACTATCCACATAGTCTTCAACTTTTTTATAATAATAAAACCCTGCAGTTGCATTCTTACTTATTGGCCTCTTTTCTGCCGCCTCAACAACTAGATTGTTGCTATCACATGCAACAAATGACCATCTTGGGTGCACGGACTCAAATATAATAACACCAGCATCGACGTCATCCTTCTTGAACTGAGTGATCACCTCTAGATTGTCAACCTCTATCACCTGATCCCCGTTAACTAGTAACAATGAATCCTCTTTTTTTATATTATCAATAGCTAGAAGTGATGCCATTGCTGCGCCAGAAACCTGACTTCCAATCAAAACTACATGAGCTCCCGGAACAAGAATATTTATAACATCTTTCAAATAATATTTTTCGCTATCTTCCCTTCTAATAATAAAAATAATATTATTACTCTCGACCATTAAATCACGCAGACCATCAATTACATGCTCAAGCATAGGTTTTCCGCCAATATCGGATAAAAATTTCGAATATGAAAATCCATTTTCATAAAACCCTTTGCTACTTCCAGCCATCATAAAAACTACATTCATGACTCCATCCCTTTGTTAATTCGATTTATCTTGTTAGTAATATTGCCAATATTAACTTCATCGACCTCCTTTACAATCAATACATGTGCACCTGAGAGTCTAGCGGCCTTTATTCCATTTTCATTATCTTCAATAATTAAACACTCATCAGGTTGCAGCCCAAAATAAGATATTATTTTATTATACATCGCAGGATCTGGCTTTGGATTTTCAACATCTTGAGCACTTAAAACAATATCCATATAATTATCTAAATTAGACTTTTTTAACATGATATCAATACTATCTCTTACTGAATTTGAACCGCAGCCTACCAGGTATCCTTGACTCTTTAATTGAGACAAGGCATATTCATGATAAAATCTTGGCTTGCAAAACCTATGCACAAACTCGATAGTATATTTTTGTTTTAATTCATTTACAAACTCATGCAATTCACGTGGAAAGCTTTTTTCGAGGGTCAACATATCTAGCTTGGTAACTGTTGGGAGGCCGTCATAAGTAACTAAATGGTCATATCTCGATATTTTCATAGAAAATAAATCTAGCGCTTTATTTAAGGCGTCATAATGCCAATCCTTAGCCTCAATCAAGACACCGTCCATATCAAAAATTACTGCTTTTATTTTATTTCTCATTAAAAAACTCTCGGGCTAATTCTGGAATATCAGTGCATATTGACACTTTATTTTGATACTTGAATTTTTTAAGCATATTCCAGCAATTTTTATACTCCCTCTTATGAAGTTCTGGAGAAACAATGCACAAGTTTCCAAATTTATCGAAAAGATCTTCTAGAATTTTCATATCATACCAATCTCCTTTAAACTGATCTACCCAAACGCCACTCACCCCTGGAACATCTAATGGAGCTGCCTCATATTCACTAATACGAGCATACACCTTCATTCCAAGGTTCAAATAACCAATAGTGTCAGGTATAGACATGTCAAAAATAAAATAATTCTTAATGTTATACTTAATTAATAAGACCCTAACTTTGTCCGCCAAACCGTCTGATTTTATATTAATAGCTATATAAGGAGGGTTTTTAGTTAACCCACTCAAATGACACTTAAGGTTGTAATTGTGCAAGAAACTATCCAAAGCTAGACTATTTTTACCTGGCAGATCATGGGAGATTACAATTTTTGACCTGTAATCTCTAATATCCATCTCTATTCCAAAATTATTTTCAATTGCCTTATTGAATGAATCAATGCTATTTTTAGCACATTCCGTGGACCACATACCCCTATGACTTATTATGTTCATATTTCCTTCTAATTAACAAAAGTTCCACAATTATCGCAACAATGATCCATTTAACTGAACCATAGTTAACAAAAAAGAATATTGTAAAAAATCTAGTGACAGAGAAATATCCTATCTGATAATAACTTAGCCACAACCTATATTCGTGATATGTCATAAAGTATCCCAGGAAGAAGGCTATAAAAATCCCAAAATAACCAAAATTCAAATACGCGTCTTGTAACGATCCCACATTATATCCAAATCCTAACGCCACATACCTATACTCATTAATAAAGATATTTATAATATCAGAGCTTGAAGAGAAGATATCTAGCCTTATATTTAAAGGAAATATGTGAAAGATAAACCCCAAAGTCCCCGCCCCGTACTCATAGCCATTTTCTTTAATATACTCCTCAACAACATAAAATACATCAACGAACCCCCCTGCAGCCCTTGTAGAAATCCTATCTAGTGATATTGGACTCAGGAAATCGCCCTCAGTGAATAAAAATAAAAAAATATCTTTTAAAGTAATACCTAAAAACATAAAAAAAGCTAAGTAAGCTATTTTCTTAAACAGGCCGGAGTTATTAACATGGAGATAGCTACTTACAATTATTATAGAAACTGCTATAAACCACCCTCTTAAAGATAATAATGAAAATATCAAAAATAACAAGGAGAGAAGGTACATTAATTGGATCAAACTAACTGTTTGTACACGTGCAAGACTTTTGGCTACATACATAATAGTCAAAATCATTATAAAAGGATATATATATCTAAAATTTGATAATAGCGACGCTACAGAGCTTCTATTAGTTGCAAGCCAATCACTTCCACTCCCAATAAAAAGAAGGCCAAATAAACATGCTATAATTATCAAATAATACCTCTCACCAATATACAGTACTTTTAAATCTGTCGAAATAGCGGTAAATTTATTTGTACCTTCTTTGCCAAGTAACGAGCAATAAGATCCAAATATAAAAACAATGAAAAAAAATGTTGGCGTTAACATTGTATCAAGTGAAATTAATTCACCGATCTCGCCCACTCCTATTTGAGCATCCAGATAATATTTGGCAGGAGATTTCACAACAAGAGAGTACATTAACGGCAACATTGCAAATGCTGATAGAAAAAACCCTCTTTTAATTAAAAGAATAACATAGCTTCCTGAAATTAGAAAAATAAAAGTGGCAAAATAATAGAAATTCATCATCCTGTCTTTATCGCTTTCTTTCTAAATAAGCCAAAACAGTACATGATTATAATTTTTAAAAAGGTGAAAGCAACAAGTGACAACAAAATTACATCTATTCTTTGCTGTAAATTCCCAGAAAAAATATAATAAAGAATTAGAGCAAATATAAATACCCATACTATACCCATAATAAAAAAGGATACGCTTGACAACTCTTGACGTAATTTCGTCAATTTAAACGCAAAAACTGATGATATAGCAGAAGATAATAACAAAGGTGTAAAGTACTTGAAAAAGACATCTAGGAATAGCGCAACCAAAGTTGCAAGGGTCATCGATATGATAATAGAGTATATTAAAAAATTATTATTGGAACTAGCTGCCTCTTTATTATCTCTAAAAATATCGTCCAAAATTAACCTTTCAACAAGTCCAGACATTACTGCTGCAGAAGCTAGTGCCACCATACATTTCTGAAAATCAATATAATAAATTGGTGACAACTCCTCAAAAGTTATAATATTTAGTATTATAGGGGGGGCTATAAGAAGATAATCAGGAGTCACCCTCTTAAATAAATTTAGCAGGTATGCAAAAGAGAAGTGGACTGATGTAGGCACAAGTATAGATGATTGACGCCAAATACTATATGCAAAATACGACAATACTCCATTCACAATATAAAGATAGATATTTTCCATATCATGCACTATAAACGCATAGAGTATTAGAAACACTAAAACAACTTTATAGTCAACTAAACCAGGCCTGCTAAACTTTACCTGCGCTGCTCTTAATACTAATAACAAAATTAAAGACACCTCGGGAAAAAATAGAGAAATTGCAGCTATAAAGTATATAAAATATTTCGTATCCAAGGTAGTAAATTCTATTTCACCTTCAAAGTAAACACCATAGAATATTAATATTGAAACTGCATTGGCAACATATTGTGCATTTATAAAAAAATATACTGTTCTTGCATCATTCACCTCTCCTAAATACTTAATAATTATAAGATTTGCCACTGAAAATAGAATAAATGACAAGAAATATGGCGCCCTCTTGTGAGATATTAAAGACAAGGATTTTTCAAGCATTTCTTTAAACAGAAGCGACATAAAAATCAAATATTTTTTGAACAACTTCTTTTCTTTTGAAATTTTTACATGCAAATCTTCTTCCAGATTCAGAAAATGACAATCTTAACTTATCGTCCAACATTAGAGAGTGTAAATATCTAGTAAGGTCATCGCTGCTATCAAAAAGAAAACCTGTTTCCCCCTCAATCATTGTTGATTCAACACCATATATTTTCCTTGCAACAACAGGCAATCCAGACGCTTGAGCTTCAGCCAAAACATTCGAAAACCCCTCTCTAAAGGAAGGATTAAGAACAATGTCCAATTTTGAATATATTGCCTTCTGGCTGTTCTGGCGGGCATGGTATCTAATATAACAAGATTTATCATCTAACATTTTTTCAAACAAAAAAAGATCTCTTTGATTTAAATCCAGCTCACCATATAAATGAAATTCAAACTTATCAGATAAAGGCATCGTTTTGACAAACTCTAACAGCCAAAGAGCACCTTTATCCCTGCATATTCTACCAATAACACCAACCTTTACAGTATGCAAATTACTCTTCTTAATTTTAATCTTAAACAGATTATCATTAACTCCACATATTGACCCCATGCCTAAAACAGTAATTTTATCCTCGCCAAACCCATTTAGGCCTAAATATTTTTTTTGTGAAATCGAATCACATAAAATACAGTCAGTCATATAATATGTGACTTTATCAAGAGATTTCTTTATAAATCTAGTCAGACCAGTGTCATTAGACCATACTTGCCCCGTAAACCAGTGAATATACTTTACATCCATCCAAAAAGAAAACAATGAAGCCAAAGAGGTTACAAACCCAACCTTTGGAGCTATGGTTATCACCAAATCAGGTTTGTGCTTTCTTAAAAAGCTTGAAATTCTCCAAATTACTATAGGGATATCTACCCACCCCCTACGTGACATTTGTATGCCCGCCCCCACTTCATCGAGGCACACTATCTGAACACAAAACCCTTCTTTTTCAAACTTTTCAATATGGTATTTAAGGAAATTATCAAGCTGATGCGAGAAGCATAAAAACAAAATTTTATCTTTATTCACTTTTCAAACTCTTCTTGATAATTTCACACCTTTCAGAGATGTAGCGATTCACTTTTACAGTGTTGCATACACCTCTATCTGACTTGTACTGAGTCCTATTAACTAAATTCTTAAAAACCTTAGCTTTATTTTTAAAAAATAAAAAATTAAATACCTTCTCAAGACTTGACAAGGCTTTGTATATATAATTCAGTAAGTTGTACGCATCAAATATAGGATTATAATTCTCATGGTAAATGTTGCGCTGTACTTGTGAAATAGTTATATTATGCGATAAAATATAAAACCCTTGCTTTTCACCATCTGCAATTGCTAAAGCAATAAAGTCCAATATCTCCTTTCTATCGATAAAGCTAATGATTGAAGAAAACTCAATATATCTTAAAAACTTATACTTTAAAAGTGAAAGAATCACACGATCTAGTGATGAGCTAAAATGCCTTGATCCAACAATTGATGATGGCTGAATAGCTATATAGCCACTACTTACGTTATTTAACCTGACGTATGAATCAAATTCATTTTTCGTTCTTGAATATTCACTATCACTAGGACCAGGGCGGGTGTTTTCAGAAACTTTTAGTATATCACCAACATCTCCATATGCCGATAAACTACTAAGGTAGATTAATTTAATACCTTGGTCAGAACAATAGTCTGAAAACATTTTAGGAATTGTAAAATTTTGCATCGACATAGCTTCAACATTCCTTATCTCTCCTCCAATATAAACAACCATATTAAAGTTTTCACTACCAATACTGCGTCTTATAAATTCAGATAGTTGAAAGCCAAACTTTAAATATGCACTTTCAATTTCGTTGGTATATACAATAGACAAACTTTCAGAGTGGGGCTTCAGACTTTCGTAAGAGTATTCAGAAAACCGCCCCTTATTGGCCACCAATAATATTTTATTCATATAATTATTCAACTTTAACTTTCATTAATAGCTTTATGTCATGATTAGGTCGATCACTGCTAATTTGCTTTTTGCATTAAAATTAAACTTTGTATTTGCAAGGCTTTCGTTATTAAATAAACCAATTAGATCATTGCAATCTTTAAATTCAATTGCATTATTATTTCTTACAACGCTCATAGCATCTTCAACTTGTCTACTAACAATTAGCGGAACCCCGAAAGAACTAACTATATCAGGAACTATAGATTGAGAGCATTGGGAATAGGGCATTAAAACACCTTTAGATTTCTTTATTAAAAGGGCTAACTCTTCCTCTTTTAAAAAAACATCCTTATATTCAATATTTTTATGGTTGGCTTTATTTTTTATATACTTTATTAAAGTTTTATCACCTTTCCCAATTATTAATAATTTTAAAAGCGTTTCTGCATTTGACAGGCAGTCCACTACCGCTCTCAAACCCTTGTACTCTTCTATTCTTCCAAAGAATAAAATAGTATTAGACTTGTTAGAAAGTACTTCTCCTTCTCTAGGATAGAAATACTCTGGAACTGGTAGCGAACTATATCCAAGCACTTGATTTATTTTTTTAAGCCAATTAAATGTTAAATATTTCGTATTGTGCACAATCAAGCCACTTGCTAAACCTACATTTACAAAAGAAATAAGCCAGTAGAGTAAATTTGACAAACTTCCTGGATGGTGAATAACGTCGTGCCACGTAATAAATACTTTTTTTCTTCTTACCCTTAAAAGTAACAAAAAAAGTGTCAGCATTGGATTGTACTCTCCGTTAATAAAGAAAAAGTATTTGTTTTTTTTATCATTGATAATATTATATAAAAAGCTCCATTTTGAAAAAAAATGCACAATACTTGACCGCTCCTTATTTTTCACAGATGAGATATCATAAAGAGTAATTCGATCTTTTTTATCACTTAGTGACGAAATATTTCTCCACCCATCCAAATGGTGTTTCATTGCACCATTTGTTGTTAATGCGACAATTGCAAGAGAATTATTACTCATAAAAATCAATCATTGAGCACGTACCAATCATCAGTTTGTGACAATGATCTCAGAACTCTCTTATAACCATTTCCCACCAAAAGATCTCTCATTTTATTTCTTGTATTTGAGTAATTATGCTCTACAGTTATAATTTTGATCTTGTACTGGTTGAAATCAAAATTCTCCAATATTTCTAATTCTGACCCTTCTGTATCTATTGATAAATAATCTATCTCTTCTGGAGCGCCATGGTCACGAAGCAATTCCACTAGTGAGACGGTCTTTACATTGTACTCTACGCCTTTTTTTCTTAAATATTTCAGACTACCGGAATCTACGAAATTTGAAATAGTCGACAAACCCGTCCCTTCAACCTCTTTAAAGAGAACATCCTTATCACTCTCGGACCAAACACAGCGCTTATCAATACCACATGAGCGGTTTTTGCTTAAATTATGATGAAATGAAATTGCTGGCTCGGCTAGTATCCCCTGCCAACCCATCTCCTTCTCAAGAATATAAGTGTTGCTTAAATCAATCCCATCACACGCACCAAATTCAACAAAAAAACCGTTTCTTTTATTTTTCAAGATATACAACACAAACATATCTTGAAAAATCTGAGACCTTGTTTTCACAATTAAAGGGGAGTTTACTATATAGCGTATAAAATTAAATTCATCACTACTAGTATTCAATCTTAGCCTATCAACAACTCTTAATTTATTAAAAACAGCTGACATATTGTCAGAGTCATCCCTATATAAGGACAATTTAAGATTGAAAATTTTCAATATTTTTGACACAACATACAGATGTAGCCATCTTGCAAAATTTTTTAACTTATTATTCATAAACTTTTTTTAAGTAATTTTAGATATATATTTGTCTAGATCATCAGGCGTCCCAATACCATGCATTTCAGACATGTCTATATTGAAAATACCTATCTTTTTACTATCAACAAGGTAATTATATGCTGGGGCAGTATAAAACTCCCCATTCACCCTATCATTTGACGCTATCATGTCAATCGCTGAATTAACAAAATCCGCTCCTTTGGAAAATAAATAAATACCAACTGTTGCATTCTCTGATATTGGCTGCTTTTCCTTTACCAAGGTAACATTGCCATTGATGTCAGTTTTTGCATAAGACCACTTTGGATTCATCTCAGGATCCTTGAACGTAATAATCGACCCGTCCAATCCTCTATTTTTACAATCCCTCGTAAAATCTACTATATCTATATCAATGATTTGATCGGAGTTAGCAATAACCAATGGGCTGTCGTTGTTAATATACTTTCTTGCATGAAGTACAGTACAAGCTGTCCCTTCTGTTGTATTTTTTACAGGAACAATAACAACGCCATACGTCTCAATCAAACTATCTATGATTAATTTTTCTTTATAAATATGCTCTTCTCTTACAATTAGTATATACCTGGCATTTGGATGCTTTAAATTATACAGTACGCGCGCAATCATTGGCTTGCCAAGAATATCAATAAATGGTTTTGTTTTGATATAACCAGATTTACTAAAACGACTGCCTAATCCAGCCATAGGTATAACAATATTAATCAAATTAACCTCCTAAAATATTTACTAAGTTATGGAACAATATATAATGCAGCTCTCTGCACTTCAACAAAACTATCCAATCATCTTTTTCAAATTGATCGATAACTCTTCTCTAGTCATTTGCTCATAAAAAATTTTATTTTTTCCACCCGAAAGGATGGATTCATACGCATTTCTTATAGACTCAACAGAAAAAGGATTTACATAATACCCATTACAATTACTAGTTTGAGGCAAGGCTGAAGCAATTGAAATAACAGTGGGCTTATTGAAATATGATGCTTCTAATACTGGCAGTCCAACTCCCTCCTCAATAGAGGTGACACTAACTAATTTACAATTAACGTAAAGCCACTTCATATTATGGTCTGATACGCTATCCAAGACAACTACATTATCATCACTTATCATTTTAATAAACCTTTCTCTGTTTTTAGAGAAAAAACCATTTGTTTTATTAGATAACAATACAAAATAATACTTTCTATGGGTATTCATCTCAAGAAAGGCTTTAAGGGATTTTTCTGTATTTTTACTAGGCTTTAGGCCAGAGGGGTGAAATATAAATTCTTTATTATTTAAGCGTTCTATGGGAATTGGATCCAGGTTTCGCCAATAATCTGCATTACAATACTCTACAAAAATTTCAATTTTAGAATGATAACGTGAATTAAAATTTGTATATAGATCCTGATAAGTAGACACTGTTGGGACTAAAATTTTATCACACACCCTAAATCCAAATTTAACAAACAAACTGAAAAAAATCCAATAAGCATTTGATATATATTTTTTTTTCCACATTAAGTCTGGCATAAAAAACAAATATCTATATTTTTTTGTAAACAAATTGAGTAACGAAAAGGGGCCAATTAGAGGGTATAAAAAGCAAAAAACTACTGCGTTTTTCTTTTCTTTTAAATAGTAATATAAAACAATATCAGCAATTACTAGCGCTAGAAATCTCCCTCCAAAAGTACGAGATAAAAAGCTTAACAATTTAAGAATTACTTTATTTGATACAATGATTGGATTAAATAAAGCATACAATATAACATCATTCTCTGAGCTATTAATCAAATTAAACAAATCGTCGGTCTGTCGATCAGTCCCTGTATTGGATCCAAGACTCACTAATACAATTGTACTCATATATATTCTCTAACTACCTATTTCTAATAAAAGCTCTAAATATTCTCATCGATTCAATCACTATAAATAATAACGTGTTGAGGAGCACTAAACTCTTCTTATTATTCATATATATATATAAACGACTTGATAAAGTATTACTCATTTTCCATTTTGTTGACAAAACACCCCATTTACAACTTTCCATTAATAGAAAATTTTTCTGCATACCTGAACAATAATTAAAATACATACCGTAAACAGAGCTACCTTTTAATGGAAAATTGCAATAAGAAATAAACATTAGTTGCTCCGGTGACAGATTCATATTGTCATTCATGTTAAATATATAATATCGACTGAAAGGTTTCTTTTTGTCAAAAAGTTTATTTACTTTTTTCAGGATTTTTTTATAGTCAAAACTCCAAAATTCCAACATTAAATTAGTAGGGCCAAATTGAACCCTGTCGTCTACCATATTAAGATTAGTTGGACATGTATAATAAAAAAGGCATATTTTAGATCGACTACAAGCCTTTAAAATTTTCAGTATAGCATCTACATCGAAATCACTTCCTTTTACTAAAGCATCTGATCTAATTTTAAATACATATGCACTATTTACACAATTTATCCCTGCAATAGTACTTAAACGCTGCCTTTCTACATTGAGAAGAAATTTCGATCTATTGTGATTAACAATACCCGGATCTACATTGTTAATCACACGACAATTCACATAAGTATCAACATGCGTTTCCCATGTTGAAAAAATTACATCGTATTTTGGGAAAAATGAATTTATTTCATTGATTAAGTTTTTGGTGACATTCTCCCCATGAAGAAAAACCTCTGGGCCTTGTACAACAAAAGAAACCTCATCATGCTTCAAAATTAATAACTCCTTTCCTTTGTTCGGCATCTTTTTTAAATGGAATCGATTGATTCATTGGCTCTAAAGAAATATTAACTATAAAAACTAACTTCCTTTTTTTTGGAAACACTTCAATATTTCCAAAAAATACATAAAGTTTGAAGCGCACCTTGGATCATTCATCTAACACCCTTCCGTAAACATCCTCAAATCTAACAATATCATCCTCACCCAGATAAGTACCACTTTGTACTTCGATAATCTCCAGTTGTTCATTGGTTTTATTTTCTAAACCATGCGTTGTTCCAATCGGAATATAAGTTGAATCACCTTCTGTTAATGTAAGAACATCTTCTCCATTAATGGCTGTAGCCGTACCACGGATCACTACCCAATGCTCTGCACGTTTATGATGCATTTGCAATGAAAGCTTGGCCCCTGGGTTGACATGTAGTCTTTTCACTTGAAAGTGTTTGTCAGACTCGATAGAATCGTACCAACCCCATGGGCGGAAAACCTTGCGATGCATAACGCCTTCATCGCGCCCTTTAGCCTGTAGAGACTCAACAATGGATTTAACTTCTTGCGCTTTATCTTGCGTAGCGATAAAAGTCGCATCAGGGGTGTCAACTATAATTAAATTATCTACTCCAATAGTCGCGACCATATGGTGATTAGCATTAATATAAGTATTAGTGGTATCTTGTGCGATTGCATCGCCCTTAATCACATTGCCATTAGCATCTTTTGTACCAATATCATGCAGTGCAGACCAAGCACCAATATCATTCCACTGAGCATCTAGCGGAACAACAACCACATTATCACTTTTTTCCATGAGTGCGTAATCAATAGAGTCACTTGGAGATGATTCAAATGCCAGCTTATCAAGACGAATAAAGTCAAGATCTTGTTCGGCGTTATTAATAGCGTCATTGACTGACGTGACAATTTCAGGTGAATGAATAGCTAGCTCATCAATTAGCGTAGCAGCCTTAAACATAAACATGCCAGAGTTCCAAAGATAGTTGCCTTGCTCTAGATAAGACTGTGCAGTTTTCAGATCTGGTTTTTCAACAAACTCTTCGACCTTGTGTGCACCATCATTGCTATCTGCAGATGATTTAATATAGCCATAACCGATATTAGCATCTGTTGGAACAATACCGAAGGTTGCTAATTTACCTGCTTGTGCTTGCTGGCTAGCAATATTAATTGCCTGATGAAACGCCTCAACATCTTGAATAACATGATCAGCTGACAAAACTAGTAGTACTGCATCATCTGCTACTTTAAGTGATTGCAGTGCTGCAGCGGCAATCGCAGGTGCCGTGTTTCTACCAACAGGCTCAAGTAATATTGTTGGGCTTACTATATCAATTTGTTGACACTGTTCAGCTACTAAAAAGCGATGATCGGCATTACAAATAATAATTGGATCTGCAAGATTATCTAAGCCATTAAGACGCAAAATAGTTTCTTGAAGCATAGTGTTATCACCTGCTAAAGGTAGATACTGCTTGGGATATTGTTTACGAGATAGTGGCCAAAGTCGTGTGCCTGAGCCGCCTGAAAGAATGACAGGGATTATTTGCATTTAAAATTAAAGATTAAGAATTCAGTAAATAACATTTTTAAATTGGTTAATATTGACAAGTTTTGTAAAGTTTTAATTGTAGATTTATCAAGAATGATAATGGCTACTATCGATAATTAAAGATGCGCAGGTTTAATCTCGCACTTAATTGTCATACATATGAAACACCGATCTTA
>Ga0233442_1001372_pt1 | contig 18901 bp, 16 predicted proteins | sample SI_123_September_3_FD_182789 | JGI IMG/M metagenome (GOLD analysis project Ga0233442, IMG submission 182789) | Seawater microbial communities from Saanich Inlet, British Columbia, Canada - SI_123_September2016_150_MG | ecosystem: Environmental > Aquatic > Marine > Inlet | place: Canada: British... | reverse complement strand
GTGGGACAGCGTTGACGGTGCGACCTTTAGCTTGTCCTGCAAACGCCCGACCGCCATGCCCGCCTGGCCCGCGCGGACGAGCGTTCGGTAAATCTTCAGTCTCGTCGGGTTGCCCAGCGCTTCGAGGCGGGCTGCAGCGTCCTCGATTTTCATGACACCAAAGATGCTCCGTCCGTCGTGTGGTGTCAACTGTATTTCTAGAATATTCGAAATATAGGCTGTTCCTCCCCCTGACCGTATCCCGTTGCTGCACGCCACCTGGATTGCGCGGGCAAGCTCCCACGCGGACGTGATGCGATCGAGGGTGAGTACCGCCATCGCCTGTTTCAACCGCTTCTAAATCGCGGTAGCCTCCTCAAAACTAATGAAAAATCGAGGATACGAATGGCCTCGGGTGGAAACAAAGAACTGCATCGGCGCGCTTTCCTTGGTGCGGCGGCGGCCTTGCTTGCGCCCGCCCTCAGCGATGCGGCGGAGAACACCGGTATCGTGCCGATCAGGTTCGGCCTCACGCCGGTGTTCCTGACCTCGGATCTGGAACTCCTGGGGCGGCTGCAGTCCTACCTCCAGCGCTCCACCGGTTCGCCGGTTACCCTCGTCAACAGACGCACGTACCAGGAGATCACCGCGCTGCTGACGTCGGGTCAACTCGATGCGGCCTGGATCTGCGGATTCCCGTTCGTCGCGCATCGCTCCGAGTTGCAGCTTGTGGCGGTGCCACTCTGGCATCGGAAACCCCTCTATCAATCATACCTCATCGTCGAACGCGATCGTCGGGCGAGCGACTTGGATGATTTGCGTGGCGATATCCATGCCTTCTCGGATCCGGATTCGAACTCTGGATTTCTCGTAACCCGCGCTGCGCTCGCTCAACGGAACCTGCGCCCGGAGACTTTCTTCGCGAAGACATTCTTCACCTACGGTCATCGCGACGTCATCCGGGCAGTTGCATCGGGACTTGCGGGATCAGGATCGGTCGATGGCTATGTCTATGACGTCGTCAGCGAGTTGGAGCCGGAATTGACGTCCCGGACCAGGATCCTCAAAGCTTCGGAGTGGCTCGCGTTTCCCCCGATCGCGGCGCCGCGAACCATCGCGGATCCTTCGCGGTTCGAAGCCGTCAAACGCGCATTTCTGCAGATGAACGACGACCCCGAAGGACGTGCCGTCCTGCAAATGCTCCGATTGGACGGCTTCGCCTCTGAAGATCCAAATATTTTCGATACCATTGCTGCCAAGGCAGCACTTGTTGCGGCAGCGGGATGAATCCATGAACGCTTCGCGCTTCAGATCCTGGCCGATTACGATAAAGGTCCCGCTCGCGGTCGTGGCCTTGATGATTCTCGTAGGACTAGTTCTATCAGAGCGTGTCTTGGCGCGCTTAACCGAAACCCAACAGCGCCACCTCGTTGAACTTTCGCAGAGTTATCTCGACGGCCTCTCGTCTGCCATAGCTCCATCGATCCTGCGAGAAGACAATTGGGAAGTGTACGATGCGATCGCCCGGGCGCAGGAGATCAATAAGAGTCTCCATCCTATTGAGACGGTCGTCACCAATTCCGAGGGAGCGGTAATCGCCGCTTCTGATCCGAAGCGACATCCCATCGGCACAAGCTTTTCGCCCAACGATATTTCGAAGACGAAAGCCTTCAGCTACAGCGCCGGCGCCGACACCGCCAACGCTATGCGAACGTTGTCGTACCCGGGTCGAGTAGCCGGCATCATCTACACCACTTTTGATACTCGGCATCTCGCAGCGGAACGTCGCGACGTCCTGATGGCACTTGCTCTCACGAACGGTGCATTGACAATCCTTCTGGCTGCGGCCGGTTGGTTGCTGGTTACGCACATGATGCGACCTGTGCGTATCCTGTCCGAACACCTCGGTGTCGCGCGCGAGACATTGGCTGTCCCCGTCCCCGACGAAATCGTCGCAAAGACCACGGGCGAGTTCGGGCATTTGTTCCGCGGCTACAACGGACTCGTCCGCTCGATGAAGGAGCGCGAGGATCTGAGCAAGCGACTTGCGGAAGAAGAGCGCCTCGGAAGCCTGGGGCGACTTGCGTCGGCCGTCGCTCACGAGATCAACAATCCCCTGGGCGGTCTTTTCAATGCTCTTTCGACGATGAAGACGCACGGTCACCTGGCTGGTGTCCGCAGCAGCAGTTTGGGATTGCTCGAGCGCGGACTTGTAGGAATCCGCGACGTCGTTCGCACAACGCTCGCCGTATACCGCAGGGACAGCGGATCCAGGAATCTCGTCCCCGCTGATATTGACGATCTCGGTATGCTAGTCGCTCCGGAAGGACGGCGGAAATACGTCACGATTCAGATCGACAACCGCTTGGATGGGCCCATCGCGGTTGCCAGCACACCGATCCGACAAGCGCTGCTCAATCTCCTTCTCAATGCCGTCGCCGCGGCTCCGGAAGGCTCGCAGGTAAATGCAACGGTCTCGGCTGGTACCGCTGCCCTCGAAATCGTCGTGTCCGACTATGGCGGCGGCATGCCCGAGTCCGCTTCCGCTGTGCTCACCGCAGGATACGGGCCGCCTCCACTAGATGGCGGCGGGTTGGGTCTTTGGACCACAAGCCGACTTGTCGCCGAAATGGGCGGGCGTATCGAAATCGAACGCCTTCGGCCGAGCGGCACAACCATCAGATTGATCATTCCAATACTTCGCGCGGAGTTGTCCGATGTTGCATAGCGGCCAAACCATAGGACTCGTCGAGGACGATCAGATCATGGGCGAAAGCCTCGTACAAAGGCTCGCCTTGGAGGGAGTGACCGTCAAATGGTGGCAACGCGGCCGAGATGCGATCGATGACATGTCGCGCAATCGGTTCGAAGCTATTGTGTGCGACATCCGTCTTCCTGACCTCAACGGGGAAGAATTATTCCGCGAAGCCGTCCGCTCGCCTCACGCACCGCCGTTTCTCTTCATCACCGGTCACGGCGACATCGACCAGGCCGTCCGGCTTATGCGAGCCGGAGCGGCCGACTATTTCCTCAAGCCGTTCGACCTCGACGACTTCCTGCTGCGCCTAGGCGAGCTGATGCGGCCTAGCGGGCCCGAAGGCGCAACCATCCTGGGTGTTGCGCCGGCGATGAAATCCCTGGAGATGCAACTGCTCCGCGTCGCCAAGCTCGGTTCGACCGTGATGATCACCGGCGAGACCGGCAGTGGCAAGGAGATCGCCGCGCGCTTTCTCCATGCGTCGTCAGGTCGTCAGGGTCAGCCGTTCATGGCGGTCAACTGCGCCGCCATCCCCGCCGATCTTTTGGAAAGCGAGCTATTGGGGCACGAGAAGGGAGCGTTCACCGGCGCCACCCAGAGACACTTGGGATATGCGGAACGGGCTGGAGATGGAATCCTCTTTCTCGACGAAATCGGGGAGCTGCGCTCAGACCTCCAGGCCAAGTTACTGAGGTTGATCGAGGACAAGACGTTCTACCGTCTCGGCGGCGAACGACCGATTCCCTTTAAGGGCCGCCTGGTCGTCGCGACGAATGCCAATTTGCAGAAGGAAGTCGAAGCCGGCCGCTTCCGCGAGGATTTGTATTATCGCATCAACGTAGTGTCGGTGCGCGTTCCCCCACTGCGGGACCGCGTTGAGGACATTCCCTGGCTGATGGAGAGGTTCTTTGCCGAGAGCAGTGCACGAGTCGAGACGGAATTGCGTGGCGTCAGCGCTCTCGCCGAGGAATTCGCCCTCGCCCATCCCTGGCCGGGTAACGTACGGGAGCTTCGCAACAGGATCGAGCGCGCGGTATCTCTCGGCCTCGGTCAATGGGTGATGCCGGGAGATATGTTTCCGGAGCAAGTCCAGGACATCTTGCAACAGGAAACGATGAGTTCGCTCGAGGACGCCAGGAACAGCGCCGAGAAACGCCATATCATGCGGGCGCTATCGGCGACTAAGGGTGAAATCGGGGCCGCCAGCAAGCTGCTGGGGATCGGCCGCACCACCCTCTGGGACAAAATGCGCCGCTTGGGCCTGACCGCGGGCCACTGATAATCTCTCCCCGCCCTGAATGGCCGTTCGACGGTTTCGGCCAGTCCGAATACAGTCTCCGTCCCGCTGCGTGGCCGGATCGTGAGAGCCGGACTGAAGCGGGACCATTCAACGAATGTCCGCGAGCCGCCCGAATGACGACATTACCTCTTCCGGATGCTGCAACCGCAAAATCCCTCCGCCACCTGGTCGCCTCGGTGATCGCGGACCAGAAGTCCTACAACGTGCCAAGCGTGTGCCAGCGCTACGGGCTCGATGATGGTACCGTCGAGGAAGCGCACAGCAGCAAGTACAAGTACGTCAGTGCGCGCGTGCAGTCCTTGACGGCGGCCGAAATACTGGCGGTCGCTCGTGCCCTGCACGGTGACGAGCCCCGGTTCGATCTCGGAGAGGTTCTTGCGAAATTCGATGAATCACGCGGGCCGCATGTAACGGAGCTCACTCGCCGAAGAGTCGTATCGGCGCTCGAGGACGCCGCTCTCTCAATCGACACCCCGGAGATGGAGTTCTTGAAACGGCTCTGGCCGCTGGATCAGATGTCCGCGCCCAAGGGGTCGTTTAGCGAACGGACGATGGAAGATTACATCATCCGCCATCGCATCGCCAACTTCGACATGACCACGAAGGATGTTCTCGAATCTCTCGAGATCTATTCCTGCTCGCAAATGCTGTTCTTTCGGTTCATTGAGGCCCTGACTCACCCGATGCTGCGCGACGAGCGTTCCCAGCGTGAGCTCGTCGGTAAGATATCGCCTCTGTTAGCGGCGGACGGCTTCGACTTGATTCAGACCGATCGGATCTCTGGTTCACCGATCTTTAGCGTGAGGCGATCGACCCACGGCGGGAAGACACCGGCTGACGAGGAGATTGGCAGAAGTCTCTCGGCGTTCAACGTCACCGATGTCCACGAGCGTTGGCAGGAAGCGATGAAGCGTCGCGCATCGGATCCGAGAGCGGCAATAACTGTCGCGCGAACACTGCTGGAGGACGTCTGCAAGTGGCTCCTTGCCGAAGCCGGCGAGACCGTCCCCGACGACGAAGATCTGCCGGGTCTCTACAAGCGCGTGGCAGCGAAGCTAAGGCTGGCGCCCGACCAGCATACCGAAAAGATATTCAAGCAGATTCTCGGAAGCTGCCAATCGATCGTGGAGTCGTTGGGCGCCGTCCGCAACAAACTCGGCGACGCGCACAGCCAGGGCCCAGCGAAAGCACGGCCACAAGCGCGTCATGCCGAATTGGCCGTGAACCTTGCGGGATCGATGGCAACCTTCCTGGTGGCTACATGGGAAGCCCGGAAGGCAGAAGCCGCCAGCGACACATAGAGAGCGATCTCGGATCAGCATTTGCCAACATACCGGTCGCTAGGCCCTTTGGTCCTGCGCGTGATCGGATAGCCGAACCAACGGCAATGCAGCATGTTCGGATTTCGGAACGTTCCGCGAGTTGCGCATGCAATACATCACTGCGGTTAGTTGAATTTCCTGACGTTTCTCGTCTGGCCCGTCTCCTGCAAGGTCACTGATGGTCCGATGGGACCAATGAAATGATGATCTGGGGAGATCAATGATGAAAAGGTGCGACAACCTCGTCGACGTCGGCCGTCGACAGTTCTTGGGCGGTGCCGGTGCGATGACGGCGGCTGCGGCCGCGGTCACAATGCTCCCGCAAGAGGCCAAAGCCGAAGGCTCCGCTCTCGTGAAATACCCGGCGAACCGGCTCGCCAACATCAACGACCTCAAGCCGAACGAACCCCTTCAAGTCAGCTATCCAGACGCGGATGCGCCGGGAGTCCTGCTGAAGCTCGGTCAAAAGGTACCGGGCGGCGTTGGCCCGAACGGCGATGTGGTCGGCTTCTCGACGACCTGTCCTCACAAGGGTTTCCCGCTGAATTACAATGCCTCGGACCAAACGCTGAATTGCCCTGGCCACTATTCGCGTTTCGACTGCGAAAAGGGCGGGCAGCAAATTTGGGGCCAGGCCACACAGAACCTCCCGCAGTACGTGCTGCGCGTGGACGACAAGGGCGACGTCTACGCTGAAGGCGTTGACGAGCTTCTGTACGGCCGCCTGTCCAACGTCCTCTGAGGGAGCACAATCATGAGCTACAAGCGCCAAATCGGTCGCCTGCCGATCGTCCCAGCAGATGCGAAGGAACACAACGTCGTCTGCCACTACTGCATCGTCGGATGCGGCTACAAGGCCTACACTTGGGATGCGCGTTACGAAGGAGGAACCGCGCCCGGAGCAAACAAATTCGGCGTCGACCTCTCAAAGCAGCAGGAAGCGGACACCGCAGCCTGGTACGCGCCGTCAATGTACAACATCGTGAAACAGGACGGTCGCGACGTTCACATTGTCATCAAGCCGGACAAGGAGTGCGTCGTCAATTCGGGATTGGGGTCGTTACGCGGCGCGCGCATCGCTGAAATGAGCTACTCGCGTCAGCGCAACACCCAGCTTCAGCGCCTGACCGATCCGCTGGTTTGGCGCTATGGCCAGCTTCAACCGACCAGTTGGGACGATGCCCTCGATCTGGTGGCACGGGTCACCGCATCCGTTGTTGCCTCACAGGGTGAAGACGGCTTGTTCGTATCCGCCTTTGACCATGGCGGCGCGGGGGGCGGCTATGAGAATACATGGGGCACCGGCAAGCTCTACTTCGGCGCCATGAAGATCAAGAACATCCGTATCCATAATCGGCCGGCGTACAATTCCGAAGTCCACGGATCGCGCGACATGGGTGTCGGCGAATTGAACAACTGCTACGAGGATGCCGAACTCGCCGATACTATCGTGGCCGTCGGAACCAACGCTCTCGAGACCCAGACAAACTACTTCCTGAATCACTGGGTGCCGAACCTCCGAGGCACATCTGTTGACAAGAAGAAAGCCGAGTTCGGCAGCGAAGCCGTCGATCGCGCACGGATCGTAATTGTCGATCCACGCCGCACGGTCACAGTCAACGCCTGCGAAGTCGAGGCCGGCAAGGACAATGTCCTGCATCTCGCAATCAATTCAGGCACTGACCTGATCCTGTTCAACGCTTGGCTGACCTATGCAGCGGACAAGGGATGGATCGACAAGCCATTCATTGCGGCCTCGACCAAGGACTTCGACAAGGCACTTGCGGCGAATAAGGTTTCGATAGCGGACGCAGCAAAAACGACGGGCCTAAGCGAAGCCGACATCGTCAAGGCCATCACCTGGATCGCCGAGCCGAAGGCCGGAAATGCCCGACGTCGGACAATGTTCGCCTACGAAAAAGGTCTGATCTGGGGCAACGACAACTACCGCACCAACCAATCTTTGGTGAATCTGGCCCTCGCAACCGGCAACGTCGGCCGACCGGGCGGTGGCTGCGTGCGCATGGGCGGACATCAGGAAGGCTATTCCCGCCCCTCAGACGCACATGTCGGACGTCCCGCCGCCTATGTCGATCAGCTCCTGATCGGTGGCAAGGGCGGCGTGCATCACATCTGGGGGTGCGACCACTACAAGACCACACTGAACGCAATGGAGTTCAAACGGGTCTACAAGAAACGCACTGACATCGTGAAAGACGCGATGAACGCGGTTCCTTACGGCGATCGCAACGCGATGGTGAAAGCTATCGTTGACGCGATCAAGAAGGGGGGCCTGTTCGCGGTCGATGTCGATATCGTACCGACCAAGGTCGGGGAAGCGTGCCACGTTATCCTGCCCGCTGCCACGTCCGGCGAGATGAACCTGACATCGATGAATGGCGAGCGTCGCATGCGCCTGACCGAGCGCTATATGGACCCGCCCGGTAACGCCATGCCGGATTGCCTGATCGCGGCGCGCATCGCCAACAATATGGAGCGCGTGTTCCGTGAGATGGGCAAGGGAGAAATAGCCGACAAGTTCAAGGGCTTCGATTGGAAAACGGAAGAAGACGCCTTCATGGACGGTTATGCCAAGCACGAAAAAGGCGGTGAATTCGTCACCTATGCGCGGCTAAGGACCATGGGGACGAATGGCTTCCAGGAGCCTGCGGTAAAAATCGACAACGCCAGTGGCAAGGAGCAGATTATTGGGACAAAGCGCCTCTTTGCCGATGGAAAATTCAACTCCAAAGACGGAAAGGCGACGTTTGCTTCCACTCAATGGCGCGGACTCCAGGCGCCAGGAAAACAGGCTGAAAAAGACAAGTTTGCCTTCTTGATCAATAACGGGCGAACCAACCACGTTTGGCAGAGTGCCTATTTGGACGTCGAAAACGAGTTCGTGATGGACCGATGGCCCTACTCGTTCATTGAGATGAATCCTCAGGATATGTCGGATCTCAAGCTCAAGAACGGAGACCTGGTTGAGGTCTACAACGACAACGGATCGACCCAGGCGATGGTCTATCCAACGCCAACTGCGAAGAGGAAGCAGGTGTTCATGCTCTTTGGCTTCCCGACCGGTGTTCAAGGTAACGTGGTGTCGAAGGGCGTCAACGAGTTCATTATCCCGAACTACAAGCAAACCTGGGGAAACATCCGCAAGATCTCGGATGCTCCGGAAGGAGTCCGCCACCTAACGTTCAAGTCCCAGGAATACACGGCCTGATCTCAATACGGGGAGCGCAGCACGCGCTCCCCGTATCTGCCGATCGTCAGCGGGAGTATTCAATGAACGTTAGACCGGATCTTGCGACGGCGCGGGCAGTCGATGATTGCCTGGCAGGCGTCGCGCTTCTTTCCCTTGAGCAAGCGCGCGGGGTCATCCTCGACGGCATTTCCGAAATATCGGGAATTGAAACCAGACCGATAACCGGGCTGGTCGGCCGGATCGCGGCGACGGACATCCTGTCCGAAGTCGCCCTTCCCCGTTTCGATAATTCGGCGGTCGATGGCTTCGCATTGCATGCTGACGACTTACGCCGGCAAACGCCGTTGACCCTCAAGATTGGCGGCAGAGCAGCAGCCGGTCATGCGATGGCGCTCGCGCTGCAGCCCGGCACTACAGCGCGGGTTCTTACCGGAGCCAAGGTGCCCGAGGGCGCTGCAGCCATCGTCCTTGAGGAGCGAACGACGCGATCCTCGACCGAGGTAACATTCCACTTCCTTCCGGAAATCGGCGGCAATATTCGGGGCCAAGGTGAAGACCTGTCGTCCGGGACAATCGTGGTGGCGAAAGGCACCATTATCGATGCCCGACAAATTGCTATCCTCGCGGCCTCTGGAAACGCCCGCATTCCCGTAAAACGGAAGCTTCGGGTCGGAGTTCTCTCGACCGGCGATGAACTTGTCGAAGCAGGATATGAGACCGGACCGAGCTCAATCGTCGATACAAACGGACCAATGTTGCGCTCGTTGCTCGGATCGTCCGCACTCGCTGTTTCCGATCTTGGAATCATTGCAGACGATCGCGACGAGGTAGCCTCGGCGCTATCAGATGCAGCCTCCCACCTGGATCTATTGATCACATCCGGTGGCGTCGCGGGGAGCGACGCCGATCATATTGAAGGCGCGATTGTCGCCGCCGGTGGACGGTGCGAGACCGTGAAGCTTGCTCTTCGCCCGGGAAAGCCGATCGCCAAAGGATCTATCGGAAAGATGCAGGTATTAGCTCTTCCGGGCAATCCAGTCGCTGCTTTGGTGAATTTTCTTCTGTTCGGTCGTCCCCTTATCCGATCGCTGCTGGGAGCGGTTGAGATAAACAAACTGAATTCGTCGGCGCGAGCCGGCGACATCTTCAGTCACAAAGCCGGTAGAACTGAATTCATGCCGGTGAGCATCAAGGGCTACGATAGGGATGGCATTCCGATCATCAGCAAGCTTGGCCGTGGCGGTTCCGCAAGGCTCCTGCCGCTGGTCATGTCCGACGGCTTTGCCGAGATCGACCCCGATGTCGGCGATTTAGATCGGAATGCGATCGTAAAATTCCATCCCTTCTCTACCGCATTCTCCCTTTAAGAGAATCCGCGATCCGGATTAGTGTGGCCAGTCCTGGAGCTTGGCGCTTTGATCGATGCCACCCGCCAGCCGAAATAGTCAAACGATTAGCGCCGGTGCAGGCTTCTCTTCTTTCCGTTCGCTGTAGCGGTTGGTGAGATATCCGGAAACTCCGCGCGTCAGCAGTGTGAACTTCACCAGTTCCTCCATCACGTCGACAACGCGATCATAGTACGATGAGGGTTTCATTCTGCCCGCTTCGTCAAACTGCTCGTAGGCCTTGGCCACCGACGACTGGTTCGGAATCGTTATCATACGCATCCAGCGCCCAAGCACACGCAACTGATTGATGGCATTAAACGACTGCGAGCCGCCGCTCACCTGCATGACTGCAAGGGTTTTGCCTTGCGTCGGGCGTACCGCACCAACGGACAGAGGTATCCAGTCGATCTGCGCCTTCATGATGCCGGTCATCGCACCGTGCCGTTCCGGACTGCACCAGACCTGCCCCTCCGACCATGTCGACAGTTCGCGCAATTCCCTCACCTTCGGATGATCGACGGGCGCATCGTCCGGCAGCGGCAAACCGGATGGATCGAATACGCGAGTTTCCGCCCCCATCGCTTTCAGAAGACGCTCGGCTTCTAACGTCAGAAAGCGGCTGAACGATCGCTTACGCAGCGATCCATAGAGAAGAAGGATGCGCGGGGGATGCTTCTGCTCGGCATAATCGAACGCGGCCCATCTGGGAATTTCAAACACGTCAGTCCGGATGTTCGGCAGGTTGATGTCTTCAGACAAAGCAAGTTCCATTCGAGTGGTTTCGTACAAAAGCGAGCCCTCGCACAAGGCTACGCCGACTTGTAAGTGGTGCTCGTTATCGCGTCTCGCCAGCGGCAGGCTGTACGACCTGGTCGCGCTCGTACCATTGTTTCGAACGGTTCACGATCCAGACCACTGTCAACATCACCGGCACTTCTATCAGGACGCCGACCACCGTGGCCAAGGCTGCTCCGGATTGAAACCCGAACAGACTGATGGCCGCCGCTACCGCCAGCTCAAAGAAATTGGATGCCGCGATCAGCGCCGACGGCCCAGCGACGCAGTGCTGCTCACCAGAGATACGGTTGAGGAGATAGGCAACGCCAGCGTTGAAGTAGACCTGGATCAGGATTGGCACCGCAAGTAAAGCGATGATCGTCGGCTGCGCCAGAATCTGTTCGCCCTGAAATCCGAACAGCAGGACCAGAGTAGAAAGCAGTGCGATGAGCGACAAAGGTTGAAGCCTATCGATCACCTTCTTTAAGGCGGCCTCTCCGCCGTTCGCCAGCAGGCGGCGGCGCATTACCTGCGCTACGATGACCGGGACGATGATGTAGAGCGCGACGGAGATGACGAGTGTTGCCCATGGGACGGTAATCGCAGAGAGTCCCAGCAGAAAGCCGACGATGGGCGCGAATGCGAACACCATGATGGTGTCGTTCAACGCGACCTGGCTCAATGTGAAGTGCGGCTCGCCTTTCATGAGGTTGGACCACACGAACACCATGGCGGTGCATGGCGCTGCGGCCAGAATGATGAGGCCGGCGATGTAGCTGTCGATCTGGCCGGCCGGCAGATATGGACGGAAGAGATACCCAACGAAAAACCAGGCCAATGCCGCCATCGAGAACGGCTTTACAGCCCAGTTTATGAACAGCGTGACGCCGATGCCACGCCAGTGTTCTTTGACCTTGCTCAGGGCTGCGAAGTCGATCTTGATGAGCATGGGTACGATCATCAGCCAGATCAGAGCCGCGACTGGAAGATTGACCTTGGCTATTTCGGCCGACCCGATGACCTCGAAAACTCCTGGAAACGCGTGCCCGAAGGCGACGCCGACCACGATGCAGAGTGCGACCCAAAGGGTAAGATAACGTTCGAAGGTTGACATGTGACTTTCTGCTTTAAGCGACGCGCCGGCCCGCTTGGTCGATAACAAGTTCGCCGTCTTCCTTTCGGAATTCGCCACGCTGCGTGTCAGCCAAAATGTCGAGCACAGCTTCCGACGGACGGCAAAGCTTGACGCCCAGTGGACTAACGACGATCGGCCGGTTGATGAGTATGGGATGCGCCATCATTGCATCGAGCAACTCACCATCAGTCAGTTCCGGATTATCGAGACCGAGCTCCGCGAAAGGGGTGCCCTTCTCGCGGAGTATCGCTCTGACCGAAGAATTCATCCGACTAATGAGTAGCTGCAGCAGCGCCCTGGACGGAGGCGTCTTGAGGTACTCGACGACATGTGGTTCGATGCCGGCGTTGCGGATCAGCCCGAGTACGTTGCGAGAGGTCCCGCAGGACTGATTGTGGTAGATGATGATGTCCATTTTTACCTCAGATTTCGCAGCCGCATATCGTCCTGTGGCCGCGCGTCTCCTACAGTCCGAATTCAGATTTCAGATAATTCTCGACCTGCTGCACCAAGGGCTTGGGAAGCGGCACATAATGCAGCGAGTCAGCCTGCGCTTGCCCGCTCTCCAGCGCCCATTTGAAGAAATCCAACGCGACTTTCGCGCGTGTCACATCTTTCGGTTGCTTGTGCATAATGACGAAAGACGTGGCCGTGATCGGAAACGCGTTTTCGCCTGGTGCGTCCGTCATGGTCAGGAAGAAGTTCTTCGAGCCTCCCCAGTCCGCACCTGCGGCGGCCGCCTGAAAGGTCTCAGCGTTGGGTTCCACGAACCGGCCCGCCCTGTTCTGCACGAGCCCGTACGCAAGCTTGTTCTGAACGGCGTAGGCGTACTCGACGTAGCCGATCGAATTTTTCGCCAGCGCGACGAAAGCTGCGACACCTTCGTTTCCCTTGCCGCCTGCCCCAACCGGCCATTCGACGGCCGTGCCTTCACCGACTTTCTGCTTCCATTCGGCGCTCGTCTTGGAGAGATAGTTGGCCCAATTGAAAGTCGTCCCCGATCCGTCGGAGCGGTGAACGACTGAGATCGCTGCTGCGGGTAGATTGGCGGTCGGGTTGAGCGAGCGGATCGCCGGATCGTTCCACGACTTGATCTTACCGAGGAATATGTCGGCCAAGACAGCGCCCGTGAAATGCAGGTCGCCTGCACGGACGCCGTTAATGTTCACGACGGGTACGACGCCGCCGATCACCAAAGGAAATTGTCTCAAGCCGTCCTTTGCCAGTTCATCCGGCTTCAGCGGCATGTCGGACGCGCAGAAATCCACGGTGGAGGAGCGTATTTGCTGCAAGCCGGCGCCGGATCCGATCGACTGGTAGTTGATCTTGTTGCCGGTCTTCGTTTGGTAGTCGGCCGCCCACTTCCGCAGGATCGGAAACACGAATGTCGATCCCGCTCCGGCAGTTTCGGCGGCGCCTGCAGCAGCTACGGGAAGAGTGATCGCGGTGACGAGAACGATTGCCTGACAAAACTTGTGCATTTGGCTCCCCTTGGATATATGTCTATCAGTCTCGACATATAGACGCAAGATGACACGCAAATGACAGGAAAGTCGATTTTAAAAGTTGCAATGTCATCAGTATGTCACGCAACTTGTCGATGAATACCGACATAAGCGAGAGTATCGCGAAGGGCTGACCATGGATCAGGCAAGCTTTATCGAAACGGCAATCGAGGGCTTTGGGGCGCTCGCGCAACCGACCAGGCTCCAGGCGCTGCGGCTTTTGCTTGCGGCCCATCCTGAGAGCATCGCCGCGGGAGAGATCGCCCGGCGTTGCGAGGTCCCTCACAACACCATGTCGAACCATCTCGCGATTCTCGCGCGAGCTGGCTTGATCGCCGCGGAGAAGGATGGCCGGACGGTGAACTACCGCGCCGACGTCGCCGGATTTCGGGGACTGATTGATTTTCTGGCGCGGGACTGCTGCAGCGGGAAGCCGGAATTGTGCGGCATTCTCCCGGACGCGAGCCTGGCCTTGATCGAGAAGACCGAGCCAGAGCCAGACGTCGTGGCGCCGGCATTCAACGTGCTGTTCCTCTGCACGCGCAACTCCGCGCGATCGATCATGGCTGAAGCACTTCTCGCGAAGATCGGCAAAGGACGCTTCAACGTCTATTCTGCGGGATCGGATCCGGCGGAAGCTCCGATGCAGGAGGTCCTCGATCGGTTGAGCCACCTGGGCCATGACATCGCTCATCTGCGATGCAAGTCGTGGGACGAGTTCGCAGGTTCGGAAGCGCCTCGGATGGATTTCGTCATCGCACTCTGCGACACGCCGCAAGGCCAGTCCTGTCCCGATCTCGGAAAGAAGTTCGTCACCGGTGCGTGGCCCCTTCCCGACCCGGCGCAGTTCACCGGCTCAGAGTCGGAACGGACCACGCTGTTGAACGAACTCTACGCAATGATCCGGCGTCGCATCGAAGTCTTTGTCAGCCTGCCGTTCGCAGCCCTCGACCGCATGGCGTTGAAAGCGCGGCTGGACGAGATCGGCGATACGACGCGCGTCACCCCCTAGAAGGCATTTGGATGAAAATCGGAATCAACGGAATGGGCCGGATCGGCCGGCTCGCGCTGCGGGCGGGTCTCGGCGGGTTGCATCGCCCGGAAGACGACCCTCAGCGCACGAACCGCCTTGACATCGCTCACGTCAACGAAGTGAAAGGCGGCATCGAGGCGACCGCGCATCTCCTAGAATTCGACAGCGTCCACGGCAGGTGGCGCGAGGATATCGGCGTCCACGACGGCAAGTCGATCGGTATCGCCAAGCGACGGATGGGCTTCTCCGAAGCCGCCAAGCCAGGTGATATCGACTGGGGAGGTCTCGGCTGCGACGTCGTCCTGGAGTGCACTGGAAAATTCCTCACGCCCGACCAGCTTCAGGCTTATTTCGACCGAGGGGTCAAGCGGGTCATCGTTGCCGCGCCGGTGAAGGACGATGCTGCGCTTAACGTTGTGGTGGGTGTCAACGACAAGCGCTACGATCCGGAACGTCACCGTCTCCTGACAGCGGCCTCCTGCACAACAAACTGCCTCGCACCCGTCGTGAAGGTGATCCATGAGGCGATCGGAATTCGGCACGGGCAAATCACAACGATCCACGATCCGACGAATACGAACGTCGTGGTTGACGCGCCGCATAAAGACCTTCGCCGCGCACGGTCGGCCATGCTTTCGATGCAACCGACGACAACCGGCAGCGCGACGGCGATCTCCCTCATCTATCCGGAGCTCAAGGGCAAGCTAAACGGCCACGCCGTCCGCGTTCCCGTTCTTAACGCAAGCCTCACTGATTGCGTCTTTGAAGTCGCGCGCGAGACGACGATCACAGAGGTGAACAAGCTCTTCGAAGCCGCTGAGAAAACCGTACTCGCGGGCATCCTCGGCATCGAGCACCGTCCGCTGGTGTCGGCCGACTACACGAACGATACCCGCAGTGCCATCGTTGACGCCCAGAGCACGATGGTGACGGACGGAACCCTTCTGAAAGTGTACGCGTGGTACGACAACGAAGTCGGATATTCATGCCGCATGGTTGACCTGGCCAACATCGTCGCGAGGGCCGGATTATGACTTCTACCGTCAGAAACTATTTGATCGTAACAGCATCCTATTGGGGCTTCACGCTCGTCGACGGCGCGTTGCGCATGCTGGTGCTGTTTCACTTCTTCCGCCTCGGATACACGCCCTTCACCTTGGCATTCCTGTTCCTGCTCTACGAAGCGGCTGGCATTGCGGCGAACCTCGCCGGCGGCTACTTCGCATCCAAGTACGGAATCCCCCGTATGCTCGCGGCCGGTCAGATTCTCCAGATCGCGGGGCTGATCATGCTGTCGTTTCTCGATCCACAGTGGAGCGCAGCCTTTTCCGTTGCCTGGGTCGTTGCGGCGCAAGGGGTCGCTGGCGTCGCCAAGGATCTGACCAAGACCGCTTCTAAATCTGCAATCAAAGCAACTTCTTCGGAAGGAAGCGGACAGCTCTTCCGGTGGGTCGCCTGGTTCACCGGGTCGAAGAATGCGATGAAGGGTGTAGGCTTCTTCGTGGGTGGCCTGCTTCTCGACGTCGTCGGATTTAAACCCGCACTCTGGGCGATGGCCGCCCTGCTCGGCATTATCTTCCTGGCGGGACTGTTCCTTCTGCCACGTCAGCTTGGGAAGGCGAAATCATCAAAGACGATAAAGGAGCTCTTCGGTAAGACGCGCGGCGTAAATCTGTTGGCCGCGGCTCGTATCTTCATGTTTGGTGCCCGCGACGTCTGGTTTGTCGTCGGCTTGCCCGTCTTCCTTTATGCGAATGGCTGGCGCTTCCTTGAAGTGGGCGGCTTTCTTGCCGCATGGACAATCGCCTACGGCGGCGTCCAGGCGATTGCGCCCTCATTGGTTTCACGAAGCCCAGATGGCCTGAGCCGCGAAGTACCCGCCGCGCGGATATGGGCATTGGTTTTGGCTGCCGTGCCAATTGCACTAGCGGTGGCAATGCACAGCGTTCACATTGGCCGCCCGGACCTGCTTCTGGTCGTAGGCTTGGCTCTGTTCGGCTTGCCGTTCGCTGTCAATTCATCCCTGCATTCTTATCTCATCCTTGCATATGCAGGATCCGAGAAATCGGCCGAAGACGTTGGCTTCTATTATGCCGCAAACGCTGCGGGACGGCTGCTCGGCATCACCCTGTCCGGTGTGCTCTATCAGTTCGCCGGAATCCAAGGATGCCTCGTCGGCTCCGCCGTGATGCTACTCATCTGCTGGGGCATGACCTACGCGCTGCCTCTAAAGCCGGACGCGGCGAGCGAGCGAGAAAGCGATCCGCGGCAGTTGCAGCCGCACTAAGCGAAGACGGCAATCGGCGACGACCAGCCTTTGCATTCAGATCGTTGGAGCGCTGATCGGCGCGCCTGCAGCAGCTGCAGCCGCGCGGGAACACGCTTTCGGCTTCTGGGGCACACCGTCGTCGGACTAATCGCTGGCGCATTGGGCAGGTACTTTGTTCAGACCTATGCGATGACGGTAGTGACCGGAAATGGGAGCTTGAATGAACCGAGGCCTGCTGACATTGTCCCAATACAGGGGGCAAATGGCCGACGAAAGGCAGCGCCAATTCAAGCTGATTGACGGCGGCGCAGGAGAAGTCAAACCTCCCGCCTCGCAAAAGCCCATGCCGAAATGGCAATGGGCAATTCTCTGGATCGGTAGCGTCGCGATTTGGTTTTTGCTCTTTTACTATTTCTGGCTGGCACTGCGATAATCCGTGTGGTGGCTTGAGTTCGCATTCGATCTACCCTGACGCTTTCAGTAGGGTATCTATTTCAAAACCGTCACATCCAGATTTCTGCGACGCGGTCGTCGCGTCTATTTACCTCTATCTCCAATAAGAGGTTGACTGCATGTCGAACAACGGACCACACCCGTCTGAATCAGAAAAAAGCCTTCCGCGCCTGGACAATTCACGCTTTGCACCGGCCAATCGAAGGCGGCTCAGCGCCCCTGCTCTGCGGACGTTCCTTGCCATTGCGGATCTCTGGGGACTAACGGAAGAGCAGCGTCTCCTGATTTTTGGCTATCCGTCTCGATCCAAGTACCACAAGTGGTGCAAGCAGGCGGGCGAACACGGCGCCTTCACTCTCGGTGTAGATGTACTGACACGCATTTCAGCGATACTCGGGATCCATCAGGGTCTCGGAATCCTGTTTCAAACGGAGCAGCTTGGCGTCGAGTGGTTACGAACACCGCACGACGCCATCATCTTCGGTAGGCGACCGCCCCTCGATTTGGTGACCAGCGGCTCGCAGGACGGATTGCTGACGGTGCGCCGCTTCCTCGACGCCGCACGAGGCGGTCTCTACATGCAGCCGACCATCATTGACGAGGCATTCGCGCCTTACGGCGACGCGGAAATCATCTTTCGGTGACGGACGCTTTCACCCCTTCCAATAGGCCTCACTCTTTGGAACCGAGATCGCTTATCTCAACACCCGTGGCAACCATCTTACTGAAGCGAAACTGGAGGCCGGCCCCCTCTAGCGCACTTCTTATACGCGCCGACGTCGCCGTGCGCGGAAGCGACGAACCCGATTCAGCGCGAACGACCGCCCGCTTCGACACTCCAGCCTTTGTAGCGAGAAATTGCTGGCTCCAATTTAGCCAAGCTCTTGCCGCCCTCAACTGAGCCGGAGAAATATCTGGCGGGTTAACCATACAATGGACCCATAAGTGACTCCGGTCACAGAGTGTGCTATTGTTAAGACATTGTTAAACACTGCGGTTGCGACGAGATTAAAAGACCTCGCGCCGAATTCCGTACCAACAAACTGTACGTTCGAATCCTTGCCAGGTTTTTACCGGCGGCAAAGGATTTCGTTCGCCTGTCAGTCGCAGACAGCGACAAGGTGGGGGTTGATCGCAATGTCAAGGAATCGATCTTCGGAGATAGCGGCGTAGCAGCATCATGTCGCGTTCGAAGTTTGCAGTCATGTTTCTCCAAAGATCTACAAGCTCTGTTCTCGTGGTTCGTTGAATGCATTTTGCGAAGGGGATAGCGCATGCACGCAAAGTACGAACATGTCACTGATCAGCCCGACCGCCCATCTCAACAAAGCTTTCGATCTCCCAACAACCTTCAACAATTACCTATCTCGCCCTTGCATTGGTGGCGAACTCGAAGACCGCAAGGCTTCGGCAGGCACGATGTGAAAGCCATTCGCGCGGCCCTTTTGGGAGTGGAAATCGTCAACGAGGTGGATTGGTTGCGGGCCGTTACGGGACATCCAGCAACAGCGATCGGAGTCGCAATCCGGCAACTGAGCGCATACGGAATGACCTCTCCTGTCATAGACGCCGCCGTATCCGCAGTATTGTGCTGCGCGATTGAGGGGAATCACGCCGCGCGAGTGCTGATTTCGTCCGCACTTCGTCGCCGAGAAAAGATCGATCCGTTGTGTCAGGAGCTCATCATGCTCTGGCGTGCTGCACGCTTCTGACGCGCCAACGAATCGTCGGAACTTTGCTTCCACAGATCCAAAAATGCTTGCGGCGCTCG
>Ga0233442_1001366_pt1 | contig 18936 bp, 16 predicted proteins | sample SI_123_September_3_FD_182789 | JGI IMG/M metagenome (GOLD analysis project Ga0233442, IMG submission 182789) | Seawater microbial communities from Saanich Inlet, British Columbia, Canada - SI_123_September2016_150_MG | ecosystem: Environmental > Aquatic > Marine > Inlet | place: Canada: British... | reverse complement strand
CAGCCAAGCAAGGTCAATTTTTAATAAGTCTGCAATTGTAGGTAGACGTGTTTGTGAAGGCAAGGCTTTACCCTTGAGCCATTTACGCAAAGCTTGACGAGAAACGCCAAGTTGTGCAGACAGCACATGGAAGTGGCAGTATAAAAATGTAGACGGGTACGGGTAACTAATCTATAATAGGTTTAAATAACCCTTATTTCTTAAATAAAATATATCAAATCTATCGTTAAATATGAGCGATAGAGTGCGGTAGCATTTTCCTTACTTTGTAATCAACTAATATATGAAAATAACCATTGCAGGCACCGGTTATGTCGGCTTATCAAGCTCGATGTTACTCGCCAAAAATCATGACGTAATAGCTATAGATATAATTCCAGAAAAAATTGATATGTTGAATCAAGGTATATCACCAATAGCAGATAAAGAGATACAAGAACACCTAACAGCGCTTCATAAAAATTCAAAATTAGAGATTCATCATTCATCATTCGAGGCTACACTCGATAAAGAATATGCTTATTCCAATGCTGACTTTGTTATCATTGCGACGCCAACAGATTATGATCCAAGCACTAATTACTTCAACACGAAATCAATCGAATCAGTTATTGAGTATGTGATTGCTGTTAATCCTGATGCAATAATGGTTGTCAAGTCTACGGTGCCAGTTGGTTATACCGAAAGTGTTAAAGATAAATTTTCATGTAATAATATTATTTTTTCACCAGAGTTTCTTCGAGAAGGTAGTGCATTGTATGACAACTTGCATCCTTCAAGAGTTATCGTTGGAGAACAATCTGAGCGTGGCAGACAATTTGCAAATTTACTAGTAGAAGGAGCTGTTAAGGAAAATGTTGATGTCTTATTAATTAATAATACAGAAGCTGAAGCAGTAAAGTTGTTTTCCAACACCTATCTTGCTATGCGTGTTGCATATTTTAATGAGTTGGATTCTTACGCAGAAGCACACAATCTAGACTCAAAGCAAATTATTCAAGGTGTGAGTTTAGAGCCTCGCATTGGAAGTCATTATAACAACCCATCATTTGGTTATGGTGGCTATTGCTTCCCTAAGGATACTAAACAACTTAGAGCTAACTATAAAGATGTGCCAAATAACCTAATAAGTGCAATTGTTGACTCCAATTCAACTCGAAAAGATTTTATTGTCAGTTCAATCATTGCTGAGCAACCAAAAGTAGTAGGTGTTTATCGACTTATTATGAAAACTGGCAGTGATAACTTTAGGTCTTCAGCAATCCAGGGTGTTATAAAGCGCCTTCAAATTCAGAATATTGAGATAGTGATCTTCGAGCCCGAATTAGAGAGTAGCGAATTTCTTGATTGTAAAGTCATTAAAGAGTTAGCTGAATTTAAACAAACAAGTGATTTGGTCGTGTCAAATCGTATGACGCAAGAGCTAGATGATATTAAAGATAAGGTTTATACTAGAGACCTGTTTAATTCAGATTAATAGATTAGAACGTGGATAATTTTATATTAACAAAAACACTACTATTTTCTCGTAACTAATGAAGATAACACCAGTCATTCTTTCAGGAGGTTCGGGTACGCGTCTTTGGCCACTATCTCGAAAAGACTATCCAAAGCAGTACTTGCCCTTGGTGGGTGACAACACCATGCTACAAGAAACCATTTTGCGTCTTGATGGGTTAGATAACATTACAGATCCAATTATTATCTGTAATGTTAATCATCGTTTTTTAGTGGCAGAACAATGTCAGCAAATTGGCGTCACCAACCCAACAATATTGCTTGAGCCTGTCGGTAGAAATACGGCACCTGCAATCGCAGCAGCAGCATTGCAAGTACGTAAAGATTCAAGTGATACATTATTGTTAGTTTTATCAGCTGATCATGTTATTCAAGATATTCCAGCTTTTCATGACGCGATTAACATTGCCAGCAAACAAGCTCTAGATGGAAAATTAGCAACATTTGGCATTGTGCCAACGGATGCAAACATAGGTTATGGTTATATCAAATCTTTAAAAGAAAGTATCGATGGTGCACATAAAGTTGAAAAGTTTGTTGAAAAACCAAATATTAAAACTGCCGAGTCTTATTTAAAACAAGGCTGTTACTTGTGGAACTCTGGTATGTTCATATTTAAGGCTGGTACGCTTGTTGATGAATTGGTTATTCATTCACCCGATATTATTAAATTAGTTAATGATGCGGTTAATAAGGCCACACAAGATTTGGATTTTATTCGCTTGGAAAAGCCAGCTTTTGAATCGTCACCAAATGAATCTATTGATTATGCACTAATGGAAAAATCCAGTAATGTTATGGTAGTGCCTTTAGAGGCGGGTTGGAGCGATGTGGGCTCATGGTCTGCTCTGTATGATATTGGCAATAAGGACAAAGATGGCAATATTATTAAAGGCGATGTGTTCACTGAAGAAACAACCAACACCTATATCAATGCTGATCATCATATGGTGGCAACTATTGGTGTGCAAAATTTGGTGATTGTAGATACACCTAATGCTGTGCTCATATCAACCAAAGATAAAGCACAAAAGGTTAAAAAAATTGTAGAGCGACTTCAGAAAAAAGATAGAAAAGAGCAAGCTTGCCATCGCAAAGTCTACCGTCCTTGGGGCTGGTATGATTCTATCGAGGTGGGGCCAAATTTTCAAGTTAAAAGGCTTTGTGTAAATCCGGGTGCAAAATTATCCCTGCAAATGCATCATCAGCGTGCAGAGCATTGGGTGGTGGTTAGTGGCACAGCAACAGCAATTAATGGTAAAAATTTAATCACCCTAAAAAAAGGTGAATCAATTTATATTCCCATTGGCGTTATTCATGGGCTGGAAAACAATACCAAAGAGACACTTGAAATTATCGAAGTACAAAGTGGTGCCTATTTAGGCGAGGATGATATTACTAGATTTGAAGATGTCTACGGAAGGGTCAAGTGAAAAAACAAACAATTTCGATTATTATCCCCACCTATAACGAATCAGCAAGCTTATACGCATTGTATGGTCGCCTAAACTTAGTTACAAGTCAATTGACAAACTATTATTGGGAGTATATTTTTGTCAATGATGGTAGTACCGACAACTCCTTGTCAATTTTGCGTGAACTAGCCTCACTTGACCAAAAAAACAAAATACTAGACTTCTCTCGTAATTTTGGCAAAGAGATAGCGCTTAGTGCGGGTGTTCATGAGGCAGAGCATGCAGATGCTGTTATTTGTATTGATGCAGATCTCCAACATCCTCCAGAACTAATACCGGAGCTAATTAATGCTTGGAATCAAGGGGTTGAAATTGTTGCCACGATTCGTACTAGTATTGAAAAACAGCCTATTTTAAAACGCATAGGATCAAGGGTATTTTATTGGCTAATGTCAAAAATTTCCGGTGTGAATATGGAATCACAAACAACTGATTTTCGTTTATATGACAAAAAGGTGATACAAGCTTTTCGCCATGTAACAGAGCGTGAGCGCATGTTTAGAGGTATTATGGATTGGATGGGGTTTAATAAAACTTACATCCAATTTAAAGCGGATGCGCGCCAAGAAGGGGAGGCAGGTTATTCTTACGCCAAACTTTGGCAGTTGGCAATCAATAGTATTACCTCCTTCTCGCTTTGGCCATTAAGGCTAACAGGCTACATTGGGATATTGATTACTTTATTGAGTGGAGGGTCGCTTTTTTGGATGTTGATTAATTATATAGTCGCTAGTGAATGGCATTATTCACCTTTGGCAATTGTTGTTGTTGCTAATACTTTTTTAATAGGTTTGGTACTAATGGCAATAGGATTAGTGGCGCATTATGTGGGCAATATCCACACTGAGGTGATTAACCGGCCACTTTATATCGTTAGAGAGCGTCTTAATTTTACGAGCACTTCACCAAAGGAAATCAACATTTAGTGAGGCACCAAGTTAAACAGTTATTTTTAGGCAAGCTGGCTCGCGCTAGTAGTTGGTTGTTTGTAGGTGGAGTAGCTGGCGGGATACTGGGCTATTTATTCCAGATAATCATGGGCCGTATGCTTAGTGTAGCTGAGTACGGTATTTTCTCTGCATTAATGGCAATGATAGTTGTTATTAGGGCGCCTATGACAACCTTATCAATGATAATCTCTCGTCGAGTTTCAACTTATCGGTCCGAGCAAGATAATGGTAAGTTAGGTTATTTATTTTACTGGATTAATCGCAAATTATTGCTAATTGCCGTTGTATTGATAGTTCTTGTTGTTTTTAATATTAAGCCATTGCAGAATTTTTTATTGATAGAGAAAAGCGCTCATCTTTATTTATTATTAATAATATTATTAATTGCCTTTCCTCAAGCAGTAAACAATGCCTACCTTCAAGGGTTGCAATATTTTAAGTGGTTGTCGGTTAGCGGTGTTTTGGCTACCTTGTTAAAAATTATTATTGCTGTTATTTTGATTTATTTTGGTTTAGGTGTTGCCGGTGCATTGGGCGGTGTGATTTTCTCAACATTCATCATCTTGATTTTAACTTATGTTGTTTTACGCCCATCATTAAGTAAAAATAATGCTAGCATCTCAAACACAACACATCTTTTGTTTAAGTCAGCCATGCCGGTATTATTGGCTAATGTTGCTTTTGCAGTAATGACACAAATCGACATGGTGCTGGTTAAGTATTATTTCTCTGAGCAAGAGGTGGGTATCTATGCAGCTGCATCTATATTGGGAAAAGCAGTCATGTATCTGCCTGGTGGTATTGCAATGGCTTTATTTCCAATAGTTGCAGAAAACCATGCAAGTGGAAAAAGTAGTGCACACTTAATGTTTCAAGCGGTAGGGGTAACGGCATTACTCAGTTTAACAGGTGCTCTCTTTTATTATTTCTTTGCAGATTCTATTATTGTTTTGTTATATGGTACTGATTATAAAGAGGCAGCCAATGTGCTAAAATATTTTGGATTTGCTATACTTCCAATGGCACTTGTCATGGTGGCAGAACATTTTTTGATTGCTATGGGTCGAGTACTTTTTGCTTATTTGTTTATGGTGGTGGCGCCATTGCAACTCATTGCAATTTATTATTATCACGATACTTTGTTAGATATTGTTGCAGTTCTATCTATTAGTGGAATAATATTGGTTGTATCTGGATACGGATTATTATGGAGAACATTTAAAAAATGACAAAACAACAGCGAAATTATAATCGATCAAAACGAATATTAGTCACTGGTGGTGCAGGGTTTTTAGGTTCACATCTTTGTGAAAGGTTACTGAACGATGGTCACGAAGTCATATGCCTAGATAATTTTTTTACCGGAACTAAGAGTAACATTTCACACCTAAGTGGTAATGTAAACTTTGAAGTAATAAGACATGATGTGGTGTTCCCATTATATATAGAGGTTGATGAAATTTATAATCTAGCTTGCCCGGCCTCCCCTATTCATTATCAACATGATCCAATTAGTACATTTAAAACAGGTGTATTAGGTGCAATGAATATGCTTGGTTTGGCAAAACGTACAGGCGCTAAAATTATGCAGGCTTCTACTAGTGAAGTTTATGGTGACCCTGAGGTTCATCCTCAGCCTGAAAGTTACTGGGGCAGTGTTAATCCAAATGGTATTCGCTCTTGCTATGATGAAAGTAAGCGAAGTGCAGAAACCTTGTTTTTTGATTATGAGAGGCAACATAATATTAACATTAAAGTGGCCAGAATCTTTAATACTTATGGTCCAAATATGCATCCTAATGATGGCCGAGTTGTATCTAACTTTATTGTTCAAGCATTAAAAAATGAGCCAATCACAGTATATGGCGATGGTACTCAAACACGTTCATTTTGTTATGTTGATGATTTAATTGAAGTCTTTGTAAGGCTAATGGATTCCCCAGATGATTTTTCAGGGCCGGTCAATACTGGCAACCCGGTAGAGTTCACCATTTTAGAGTTAGCGGAAAAAGTCATTGAGATGACGGAATCAAAGTCAATAATTGATTTAAAGCCTCTGCCACAAGACGATCCAACGCAACGTCGGCCAGATATAACATTAGCAAAAGAAAAATTAAATTGGGATCCTCAAATTAAGTTAGATCAAGGTTTAGTTAAAACTATCGAATACTTTAAAAATATTATTTAAATTATATACCATTATTTATTATGAATACTTGCCCACTTATTGATATTGAACATCTTACCAAGCATACCTTTAGATTAAGGGTAGATCGACCAGATATTTTAATAAAATCAGGCCAATGTTTTAATATTGGCTTGCCAGGTTTGGAAATTAACAGAGAGTACTCCATGTACTCTTCAGCTGACTCTGAGTATTTAGATTTTTTAATTCGTTCAGTTGAAGATGGACTGATTAGTCAAGCATTGCAAAAACTTAAACCAGGTGACTTGGTTGAAATTGATGGTGCTTATGGTGAATTCTGTTTAGAAGAGCCATTGAATAGCAATCAGGAATATTTATTTATTGCTACAGGAACGGGGATCGCCCCATTCCATTCATTTGTACAAACTTGGCCAACTATCAATTATAAAATACTGCATGGCGTAAGAACTAAGGATGAATGTTATCATGCTCAAGAATACGGAGAGGGTGGCTATATCCCTTGTATTTCACAGCCAGATGATGGCAGTAAAGGAGTAAGAGTAACTGACTATCTTACCGCTAAAGAATTACCTTCAAATATCCAAGTTTATATTTGTGGTAATAGAAACATGATTATTGAAACATTCGAAATATTACATGCTAAAGGCGTATCGGGTGATCAAATTATTACAGAAGTATTTTTCTAAACTGGAGATAAAATAATGAAAATAGCGATATCTTACCCCCCAATTATTAATGAACATGGTCAAAAAGCTATGGTCTCACAAAATCGTAATGTCCAGTTTTTTAAAGAGCCTACTTATTTATTACCGGTGACCTATGCGCAGGCGGCAACCTATCTCAAACAAATGGGTTATGAGGTTTATTGGGACGATGGCAACGCTCAACTTAAAACCTTTGACCAGTGGTTAGATGATTTAGTGCAAGAGGCACCTGATGTAATAGTATTAGAAAGTACTACGCCTGTAATGAAGTTTTATTGGCATACAATCGATAAGATAAAGCAAATATTGCCTAATAGCATTGTTGTTATGACTGGCTATCATTCAATGCGAAAGCCTGAGGAAACAATGCATCAGTGTAATGCTGATATGGTGTTAAGAAGTAGTAATGTTGATTTTGCACTTCATAGATTAATACCTTTTATTGCTGAGAATGATAATTGGCGTAGCGACTACCCAGGTGACGGCATGCTTATTCGTCTAGATAATGGAGAGTTAAGATCCACGGGTGATTTTAGGCAAGTAGAGCCATTGGATAGTTCACCTTTGGTTGATCGTGATCTTGTGCAGTGGAAGGATTACGCTTATGAAAATGGCAACTTCCTCCAAACACCTGGTACATATGCCTCCAGTGTGATCAGAGATTGCATGTTTGGTAAGTGTACATTCTGCCGATATAACGGCCCAGATTTAACCTTCTCTATGATGTCAGTTGAGCGCAGTTTGGACGAATATGAAAAATTGATTAATGATCACGGTGTAAAAGAAATTTTTGATGATTCTGGTGTTTGGTATCGAGGAAAGGAGGCTAGACAGTTTGCTCAAGGCATTATTGATAGAGGCTTGCACAAAAAAGGCTGCTATTTCGGTATTAATACTCGTTTTGAATATCTTGATGAGGGGACGATAAAACTCATGGGAGAGGCAAACTTTAGATTTGTGTTATTAGGATATGAAGCTGCTGATAATGAAACTCTTACAAGACTTAACAAAGGTTACCAATTACAACATGTAGAGAGTTGCTTAAAATGGTTAACTAAATACGGTATGCACCCACATCTAACTATTATGGTGGGCTATTACTGGCAAACTCAAGAGCAGCTTGATAACACAGTATCTGAAGTTAAGCGCCTTATGTTAAGCGGGTTAGCGCGCACATTGCAAGTAACATTATGTACACCACTCGACTACACGCCATACCATCAAGAATGTATAAGGGAAGGGGTTCTATTAACTGATGATTATAATGATTTTGATATGAGTAAACTCATTGTTAAAACACCAATTCCACACGATCAATATTATAAAGCAGTTCGTGAAATGTATTCAATTGCATTTAATCCTAAGTTTATTTTAAGACAGCTGTTCTTCTTAACCAGTTTTAAAAAGAAAGACTGGCAATTCTTATTTACCTATAGTATTCGCGCTATTCGTCGAGTTCGGCAGCATATTTTTAATTTGACACGTCATGAAAATAGCAAGCCCAACAATAGTATTTCAGTGGAAAACCAATAAAAATTAATTAATTGTGAAGTTTTCCATCATCATTCCAGTTAAGTCAATTAATGACTATGTAAGAGAAACAGTACCTTATGTACAAGCACTAACTTCTTTTGAATGGGAGTTGTTTATTATTCCTAATAATATGGAAAATAACGAGTGGCAAGAAGACGGTAGAGTCACCATTTTAGATTCTGGCAGAGTTGGCCCTGCAGATAAACGTGATCTTGGGGCGCAAAGAGCATCAGGTGATATATTAGTCTTTTTAGACGATGACTCTTATCCTGAGCCTAATATTTTAGAAGTTGCGAGTAAGAGATTTAATGATTCTGAGGTGGTTGCAGTCGGTGGCCCAGGCGTTACACCACCTACTGATAATTTTTGGCAGAGGGTTTCTGGTGCAGTATTCTTAAGTAAATTTACTGGTGGCGCACCGGAACGATACATATCAGTGGGACACGCAAGAGAAATGGATGATTGGCCATCAGTCAACCTAATGGTTAGAAAAAGTGTTTTTTTATCAGTAGGCGGGTTTGACTCTAAATATTGGCCAGGCGAAGATACGATGCTTTGCTTAAAACTTAAGAAAATTGGTAAGAAACTAATGTATGAGCCAAATATGATTGTGTGGCATCATCGTAGGGCGGGGTTTATGGCACATTTAAAGCAAGTTGGTGCATATGGATTACATAGAGGTTTCTTTGCAAAAAAATATCCAGATACTTCTTTTAGGCTTAAATACTTCTTACCTTCTGTTTTTGTATTGTTTATTGCAATATCCTTATTTTATTCATTACTTCCTAATTCGGCTAAAAATGCAACTATTTTGGGTTGGATAGTGTACATGATCAGTTTGATTTTAGGTGGTTTTGAGATATTAAAACATGAAAGAAAATTGGTGACACTATCTTCTTTGTTATTTGTATTGCCAACACATTTGTATTATGGATTGAATTTTATCTATGGTTATGTTCTTAAAAATAATAATAATATAAGTAAGTTGAGATGATAGCATGCTAAATGTAAGTAATTTTATCTTGATAACAGGCGGAGCTGGGTATATTGGATCGCATACCACGCATTTTCTTGTTAGAGAGGGCGTCGACCCGAAGAGAATTGTTATTATTGATAATTTAGTATACGGACATAAGGAGCACTTACCTAGTGGTGTAATATTTATAGAGGGTGACTTGTGTAATAAAAGTGAATTAGAATCGGTCTTTTTACAATACAAAATTGAAGTTGTAATACACTTTGCTGCTTATGCGTATGTAGGTGAAAGTATGAGTGATCCAAGTAAGTATTTCACAAATAATATTACTGGTGGTTTGAATTTACTTGAGACAATGAGGCAATTTAAATGCAATAAAATTGTGTTTTCATCTTCATGTGCAACTTATGGCCATTGCGGTCACAATGAAATTATCACTGAAGAACATGAACAGAATCCTATAAACCCATACGGAGAAACTAAACTGATCTTTGAAAAATTTTTATTTTGGTATTGTAGTTCATACGATATACAGTCTGTAAGTTTGAGATACTTTAATGCTGCTGGTGCAGATTTTGGGATTGGTGAGAATCATAATCCAGAAACTCATATTATTCCATTGACAATAAATGCAGCTTTGCCTAAAGGCAATGCACTAAAGGTTTTTGGGAATAATTATTCAACAATAGATGGAACTTGTGTTAGAGATTTTATACATGTTACTGACCTTGCCAGGGCACACTTTTTAAGTGTTAATTACCTTAAGGACAATAATTCATCTACGAGTGTTAATCTTGGAACAGGAACAGGAAATAGTGTACTGGAAATTATTTATTTGATTGAAGAAATTTCAAACCAAAAAGTTAATTACACTTTTGAAGAAAAGCGAAAAGGAGATGCTGATTTCTTAGTAGCAAGTAATTCAAAGGCTTTCGAAATATTGAATTGGAAGCCAGAAAAAACTATTGAAAATATTATTGAAAGTGCGTGGAGTTGGCATACATCATGAAGAAAATAATGCCCAATGAAAATAATACTCTTGTTTCAGTAATTATTTCCACAAGAAATGAGTCAGCTAATATTGAAAGAATTATAAAAAATTTGAAGTGTCAAACATACTCTAATATTGAGATAATAGTAGTTGATAATGGATCGTCAGATAATACTCAAAAGCTTGCAATAAAACTCTTGTCAAAAGAAAATGTTTTTCATTTGCCGCACTATGTTGATTTAACTAATGTAAAGAATTTTCGAGGCGCACAAGTAAATTTTGGTGTCCAAAAAAGTAAAGGTGAACTAATATTTTTTCCAGATGCTGATATGACTTTTGATAATAATTTAGTTGAAGAAGCGGTTGGAAAAATGGAGTTATTTGATAGCTTATATGTTCCAGAGATAGTTATTGGAAATGGCTTATTTGGAAAAATTAGAAATTTTGAAAGAAGTTTTTATAATTCAACTTGTATAGATGCAGTTCGTTTTGTCACGAGACATTATTTTGAAAAAGTGAATGGTTTTGATGAGAAGAATATTGCCTTCGCACCTGATGATTGGGATTTGACTAAAATGCTAAAGAAATCCGGTGCATCGATGAATATTACACAATCAGTTAAATATCATCATGAAGAGTCTTTAAGTCTGTCTAGCTATTTGAGAAAAAAAATAGGATATGTTAATACTTTTAATGCGTACATTGAAAAATGGGGCTCTGATGATGAAGATGTCACAAAGCAATTTAGTTTAAAGTATCGTTATTTCACAGTATTTATTGAAAACGGAAAGTGGCGTAAATTGATTTCAAGAATTGACCTAGCAATTGGTGTCTATGTTCTCAGAATTCTTGTAGGTGTAAAGTATTTATTTAATAGGTAAATAAAACATTCTAATTTTAATTTGACTATGAAAGACAAAACTTCCCCTAAATGCCCATTTTGTGATTCTTCAATATTGCTCGATAACGTGGCAAGAAATTTTGCTTTTAAAGACTCTCATTCAATTTCATTTTGTACTGCTTGTGAGTTATATTTTTTTAGCAAAATGCCATCTAAGTTTTATTTAGAGAATTATTATTCAAAGGAGTATTTCAGTGAGTTTGATAATAGTTTTCTTCGTTATTGGTCAAAGTCATGGTTGGCAAATATAAGGGCGACTAATCAATACAAATTTATATTAGAGAATCTAAAAGCTAATACTAAAAACAGTTCAATTTTAGAATGTGGAAGCTCTGATGGAACCTTTCTCAATCAGTTCAAAAAAAATGGATGGAGTGTAAAAGGATTAGAATTTAGCTTGTCTATGACAAGAAGAGCAAAAAAGCGTTTTAATATCGACTTAGAATCTTTAGATATCATGGAGATTAGCCCAAAAAATGGCCTATTTGATGTAATAGCGCTCCCTCACGTCCTAGAGCACATGTTGGACCCAGTAAGTATTATTCGACATTGCATTACTTTACTAAAACCAAATGGTATTATTTTTGTAGAGTTTCCTTATTCACCCCTGCCTTCTGAGGTATCAAGTGATATGTTGAATGACTATTCAGATTCAACTCATATTTATAACTTTAGAATTAAATCTTCCGAGAAGTTAGTTAATTTATCTAATAGCAATATGAATTCTTTAGATAGATATTTTTATAATCTACCTTTCTTGTCATCTGCTAAATCTTTTATGGTTAGTGAAATATTAATGAAAGGTTACATTGGTAAGAATAAGTTTATTAGTCTTATTTATTTATTTTATGGATTGGTTCTTATTAACATAAATCATTTTTTATTTCGAAGTGGTACACATCAAATTGATATTAACGAATCATGGAAAGGTTTTGGTGATAACATAAGAATAATTATATCAAATAATTAATATTTAATTTAGTTTTATAATATGATAGTACATACTCTAAGAAAGCTTCTACCCAAAGTAATAAAATCATTCATATTAAGGGTTATTGACCACCCTGCAGGAAAAAAAGTGTTCGTATTTTTAAATGACTTAGATACACTTTTAACTAAGATATTTTATAAAAATAAGGAGTATTATTCATTTAAATTTAATGGTCATAATGTGGTTGGCAATGTTCGGTTTTCTCAAGGTACGAATGATGATTCTATCTATAAAGTCATTACAGAAATATTGAAAAGTATTGAAATCAATGATTCTGATTATTTATTTGATATTGGTTCAAATATTGGGCTTACTTCAATAGTAATGTCTGATGCATCTTTCCAACGTGCAAATATTATTGCTTTTGAGCCAGGGAATCAAGTTAAGTTTTTACGAAAAAATGTTGAGTCTTGTAAGTTAGGTAGTGTGATTAAAGTTGAAGAGATGGCTGTTTATAGCCAAGAAACAACAATAGATCTTTATACATATGATGAATCAATTGTTGACTCGAGAATTTTTTTGGACGATGATTGGCTTAAAAGAAATCATAACAAAATTCATAGAAAAACAGTTCAAACATGCACCTTTGATCAATATATTGCTAAAAATAAAATTGATATAGAAAAAGTTAAATTTATCAAAATTGATTGCCAAGGTGCTGAGCCATTTATATTTGATTCAATGTTTGAAAAAATAGAACCACCTAAAAACATCAATATAGTTACTGAATTTTGGCCTTATGCTATTTTAAAAATGGATCGTGATCCAGAAGAATTATTGTTAAAAATATTTTCTAAATTTAGTAATTTTAATATTTACTATTTTTTAAATAATTCCACCTCAGTCTTAATTCATAGCATTGAAGAAGTAATGACATTACTAAATACACTTGGAACTAACGAAAGCCAATATTGTGATATTGTGATCACAAAGACCCTCCTTAATCGAGGTGCTTAATTGTCTATTGTAAGTAATCTTAATTACTCTCCTGAGTTAGTAGAAGATGTTGTTTATGATGTATGCATTATAGGCGCTGGAGCTGTTGGAATTTATACTGCAAGTAATCTTATACATAATAATTCTTTAGCAATTGTTGAAGCTGGAGACTCTAAATATAATCAAGAATTAGAATCTGAGTTTGTTCCTTCATTTTCTAACATGAAGTATAGAGGCGCAACGGTTGGCAGAAGTTTTAGATTTGGAGGAACAACTTCAAAATGGAGTGGACAGTTATTACCATTCCTAAAATTTGATAAACATGATTGTGACGAAAAAACTAGGGATTCATGGGGGCATCTGATTAATATTTGTGACATGTATTCAGAAACCGTTAGAGAAAAAATACTAAAAAATAATAAAACATCTAGTTTTGAGAATTTTGTTCACAATTCAGCTAGTAAATATTACTTTAATAGAATTAGAGAAAAATTAGGTTTTACAATTCTTACGTCTGAATGGCTTAATCCCTACAAACGAAACCTAACATGGATGCTAAGCAAAGCAGTAAAAAACTCAACAAAATCTCATCTTTTTCTAAATACAGTGGCATCTGACTTTACCAGTTCTAATGAGCGAAAAGAAAATATAAATTCAATAAAAGTCGTAGTGCAGGGGGAATATTTTCATATTAGAGCCAAAAAATTTATTATTTGCAGTGGTGCTATTGAGGGAACACGTTCACTACTTAATCTTTATGAGAATATGGGATATAAAAATGATAATTTAGGGCGTTTTTTATCTGACCATATTTCTATTAATATTGGCTCAATTTCTGCAAAAGATGGCAAGAAAATTCGTTCTGTCTTTAACCCTATTTTTCAGGGTAGTAATATGAGAACTTTTAGAATAGTTAGAAATGATGAGGATACAAGGCAAAAATATTTCATTAGTTTTTTATTTAGATACAATGAAAATCCAGGCTTTAATCTTTTGAATTTTTTTATAAATTATTTCAATAGTAGAAATAAAATACAATTTAAGGATCTAAGATTATTTAAATCAATTTCTGGACTTTTAAAAATTACATTTAGTAAGTTTTTTTTGAAGAGATTATATATTCCACCAAATGAAAAAATTGATGTTTTGTTAGATTTTGAGCAAAGTAGAGAATATGATAATTGTATTCGCTTAATTAATGAACGTGATTCTTTTGGTAATAAAAAAGCTAATATTGAGTGGAAGGTAAGCAAGCAAGACTATTCTAAATTCCAAAAAATTGGTGAGGATTTTGTTGATAAATGGAACGAAGAGTTTAAAGATAGTTTGATAGTTAAAGCTGACATTGAATATACAGATATTAAGCCTTATGACGTTTATCATCCCGTCGGAACTTGCATGATAAGTAATAGCAAAACTTCAGTAGTTGATCTAGATTTTAAAGTAAAAAATATTGATAATATTTTTGTAATCAATTCAGGAGTTATTCCTTCAGCAAGCATTGCCAATCCAACTTTTTCTCTATTTTGTTTTTCCGAATATGTAGTTAAAAAATATTTTAAAAATGAAAAATAATTTCATAATAGTAATGCTTCAAAAGAAAGGGGATGATGCTTATTAGCCTTATTGATAGTTTTAAAAATATCAATAAGTTGGATTAGGGTATACTCAATATGCTCGCCCATCATACCCTTTAGCACATCAAATTACAGCAATGACAGTACATCAAATTACAGCAATGGCAATCTATGATAGATTAGTGAAATATGATCAAATATATTAAAGATTCTCTTTGGGTAATACCTTTATTTTTAATTCTATCTTTGCCAATATTGTTTGTCTTAGACGGAGGTTTTTATTCTGTTTGGGATATAAACATCCCTCCTATAAGTCCTGAACTGCAATTAGAAAAATACTTTTTTATAAATAGCCCTTCTTCAATGGGCGGACGCAATTTTAACCTTACTACATATTTGCCATTAATTGCCGAGACTTGGTTTTTTAGTTTATTCATGCCAGTGAATTGGGCTAATTCTACAGTTTTTTATTTGCACTATTTTTTAACAGGAATATCAATGTATATTCTTATCAGATATTTGTTCGACCATCAAATTCTGAATAGAAAAGCAACTGTAGCTGCAATAATTGGTGGAATTTTAGCAATGTTTAATGAGTACTGGTTTTTACGAGCACATTATAATTTTAATATAATATTTTTAACCGCCTTCTCTCCATTAGTGCTAATGTATTTACATAAACTTTGTATGCAAGATGGACGAGTATTTGTATTACGAAATATTGCTTATATATTATTTTTCAGTTTTTTCATGGTGCCTGCGCTAGGAAATCTTCCAGTAACAATAACCTTCTCTTTTGCGATGCTAATATTTCTTTTAGCTGTAGCTTTTTTAAATAAGAGGAAATTTTCTTTAGTGCTAGCTCGCCTAGTTGTTTTACTTATTTTAGGCATGAGTATGCATTCTTGGTGGATCTATCCAAGTTTTCTTAATTCTGCAACTGTAGAAGCTCTAGATCGTGATGGTGATTATGTTTCCGATACTTTGGCAAGTTTAAGGGCTAACGCTAGTAATGATGCCACAATGTATAACAGGGTGTTGACCGGGAAAGGGTATTTTATTCCTGCAAATGAGCGGAACAGTTTACATCAAAAATTTACAGAAGGATCTAGCTTACAAAATACTATAATTATTAGACTTTCATCAATTGCATTAGTGATTTCTGCATTCTTGATTTTTGTGGTGCCACTCAATACTAAGCTAAGAATAACTTTGATATCACTTCTACTTGTTTTAATAGTGTTTGTCCCAATATTAGCATCTTCTAGGGCGCCATTTGGCTGGTTAATAGAATATTTGGCTATTAATTTCCCCTTTTATGTTTTCCGGCGTCCACCAACTTATATGTTTATAATTCATTTCTTATATGCAATTTTTGTTGCTGGTTTTGTATACTGGCTTACGTCCCATAATAGAATCTCAAGAATTATAAAGGCAACTTTAGTAACGACTATTCTGTCAGTTGTTTTCATAATAAATCAGCCAAGAATGTTTAGTGCTGATTCCTTTATGAATTTGACCCGCTTGGAGGGCGGTGATCGAATTCTTAATATTTCTACAAGATTTACTATTCCAAAATATGTTGAAGATGTAGCCAATTATATTAATCAGCATAGTGGTGAATTTAGTGTATTAATTCTTCCAGTTACCGGATCACTAAAAGCCTTTGACTGGGCAAATTATGATGGAGGCTATTTTGGTTTTGATCCATATACAATGTTAATATCTAAGGCAACAAATTCAGATTTTTCATACAGGCATCAAGGGTTATTTGCATTCAATAATCTAATTGAGGATAGTATATTGACTAATAATTATCAGAATTTAATTTATTGGTTGAAAGTACATAATGTAAAGTTTGTTATTGTAGACTTGAATACTATTTCAATCCCAGGTTCAAACGACATAGGCCCAATAAGATATATTTCTTATATGGAAAATTTTCCTTTTAAAGATAAGTTAATGATAGGTGATAGCTTAGTTTATGAGCTTGATTTAGAAAGCCATCTTTTTAATGCAATTGATAAATTTAGATTTGTAATTTCAGGCAGTAATACAGACATCATTAACATGGTAAGAAATGACAATATTTCTAGAATTGACTATAATGTAGATGATTCTACAAAAGAATATTTTGCCAAAAATTCTTCAAATGATTTTTCAAGCATAATTATAAATCAAGTAAGCAAAATATCACCGTCAGAGTATGACATTGATATATCGCCTAATGTTGTAAACAAAGCTCCTGCATTCTTGTCCTCAACTTTTTTTTATGATAATAAATGGAAGGCTACGGTTGATAACAAAGAGCTTTTCCCGGTTAATATTAATGGATTCTCTGGTTGGGTGTTAACACCAGAGTTTTTGAGTGGCAATAAAAATCTTACCGTCACTATAAGATACACATCACAAGACATTTTTAGAGCTTTACTATATGCATCCTTAATCTTATTTTCTTTAGTATGTATAATCATTGTAACTTTAAACAAGACAGTGAAGAAATTTAAACAGAGAGAGAGGAAAGATGATTAGTATTTCATTTTCTGGTATTGATGGCTCTGGCAAGTCAACACAAATAAACAGATTAGAGCAGGATCTTCATTTAAATCAAGATACTGTCGTGTGTTACCATTTATTTTCTCCTGGGAAGACGACTATGGGACAGCTTCACAATACATTAATTGGAGGCATGCTCATTCGTATTATTAGAAACTTGGCAAAGTACGGAGCTATTGGTAAATTAATTAATTTTTTGAGTAGGTTGGTAAATGTCTTGTTAGATAGCTTTATAACAACCTATAAAAATAAAAAGAAACAAGTTGATGTAATAATATATGATCGTTATTATTATGATGTAATTGCATGCATAGTTTATGACTTTCCAAAAAGGAAGAAAATATTATTTTTTATAGCTCGCATAATCCCTAGACCGGACATGATTGTTATTTTTGATGCAAATGCTAAAGTAGTAATCGATAGAAAAAACGAGCATACGAGAGATTCTGCTAATTCTTATATAAATATTTATCGAGAGCTTTGTAGTGAACTAGATGTGACTCCAATTTGGTCTTCAGATACACAAGAACAAGTATATATAAATATCAAGAAAAAGTATAATTTAATAGCTAAATTATGATTTACAACATTCATAATATCTTGCTTATTAAATCAGAGCTTGATTTATTTCCCTCGTCCTTTAAGACAAAAAATGTAAATGGTAAGTTAGATCTCATTGTTTCATTAAAACCAAATTCATATTTTGAGATGCAATTACAATACTATGATGAAATAATGCCTGGAATTTATTATCTTAAAGAAGAAGATCAAATGATATCGGTTATATCAATTTTTGGATATAAGCTTTTATTAAGTGTGCAAAATTTATTAAGAGCTGATCATCCAACACTTGTTACAATGAATAATAACTATAAATTATTCACCAGAAAATTATTAAGAGTGCCTTTATCATCAATTTTTCCGTTAGAGCATTTTTTAAAGTTAATAGTTGGCACAATCCTACATCAAAAAAAAGCAACTTTTGTTTTTTGTGCTGGATTTTCCTTGAGAAGTAAAAATTTTTTAATTGCTAGCTTTGGCTCAATGGGCAAAACAACTTTAACATTAGAGATAGATAAACTAGAGACCAATGACTTCAAATATTTGTCCGATGATACTTGTATTATTTTCGATGGTAAAGTTTGGGGGTACCCTCAAGATATAAGAGTACGTGGTAAAGGGTTTAAATTTTTTCATCTTGAGAAATTTCACCCTCCATCTTCTGTAATTAATTCAGAGTTGATAAGTTCTTTTAATCCAGATCATATTGTATTTTTAGAGCATTCAGAAAAATATAAGAAGTATTCAATATCAGATAGAGTGAGTGTAGGTAAACTTCATAGTGTAACCAATAAAATTTTTCCATATGGCTTCGAAAGAAATCTTGCAGCACTTGATTATTTGTATGGATTTTCTGTTAAGCATACAAATCAGACAAATATATTAATTAATGAGTGTTTGTCTTTGCCAGGAACTGTTATCATTGGGAGTGGTAACTATTATATCGAGCAATTAAAAAGTATGGCTGAATAATGATTTTGGGTCATGACAACTTAAGCATGTTTAAAAACCTGTTAAAGTACCGTCATGAAAGTAAAAAACAAGTATGTAATTCGTTCACGTATTTCAGAGGCCAAATTTAGGCAAATAATTTTGTTGTT
>Ga0233442_1001364_pt1 | contig 18946 bp, 20 predicted proteins | sample SI_123_September_3_FD_182789 | JGI IMG/M metagenome (GOLD analysis project Ga0233442, IMG submission 182789) | Seawater microbial communities from Saanich Inlet, British Columbia, Canada - SI_123_September2016_150_MG | ecosystem: Environmental > Aquatic > Marine > Inlet | place: Canada: British... | reverse complement strand
CCGCTAAACCCGGTACAGAAAATAAACCCTGGAACCTCACTTGTTAATCCCAATACGGGAATACTGTCCGACATACCTGCTATCAAGCCGGACCACATTCGGATAACATTCATATTTTTTAAAACCGGAAAAAAATCAATAATACTGTTTGCAATGGAAGGACCTATAAAATGGAACAATGGTTTACCACTGTGGCCAGCTTGTTCCTTCTGGTACAAGTAATCTTCCGTGCCCACAAACCCTCCCCAGAAAAAAGAACCGTGACCTGTCTGCCGTCCATAAAACAATCCTTTGGCATGTCCGATCATCTGGGGAAAAAGCGGCGGAAACTGCTCTGTGATCAATGCTTCGGAAAACACTGGTTTCATGGGAAGATCAAGCCCCACCATATTGGAAATCCGTCTGCCTGCGATCCCGGCGGCATTCATAACCAGATCAGTCTCGATCACCTGTTTATCGGTTATAACGGCAGTTACACGGCCTTTCTGCAAACGTATCTCAGTGACTGCTTCGTTAGTATAAAACCGTGCCCCAAGTTCCTGGGCCTTCTTATAAAACCCATAGGTTACAAGAAAGGGGTTTACATGGCCGTCGGTTGGACAAAAGCTAGCACCGATAATTTTATCACCAACATATGGATTGATCTCCAGAACCTGGCTACGGTCTAACATTTCCAGGTGCAGGCCCGTTGCTTTCTGATTTTCCACAGACTTGCTCATGACGTCAAGCTCTTCATCATTGGTGCAAAGACGCAGGTTTCCCTGCTGGACATATTCAACATCCATCCCCAATTCTTCATGAAGACTTTCGTACATTCGGATACTTTCCATGGCCAGAGGCATTTCCTTTAGATTCCTGGCAGACTGCCGAACGCCTCCGCCATTACTGCCCGAAGCTTCACCCCCAATATCTGATTTCTCGATTACTAATGCTTTTAAGCCTTCTTTGGCCAGATAATAAGCAGTGGCACATCCCATCACACCGCCGCCTATTATAACAATATCTGCTGTTTTTGACATATTCACTCCTGAATGTTAAATCAAGATTCGCCCTGTCCTGCAAAAACCGCCAGTCTAACAGGTCTCACCGGAGCTCTTGCCGTAGTTGGCTCCAATTTTGACGGATGAATTCCAAGCTCCTCGGCCAGTATACGGGTCACTAGTGTCTGACAGGTCTGGCCCTGGCACAGGCCCATTCCGGACCGAGTTACACGTTTGATACCGTTTAGTGTGTTAATACCGCTTCGGATAACCGCTTTAATCTCTTTCTTAGTGATTTCTTCACACCGGCAAATCACCAGGTCATCATCTGGACAAGAGGGGTCTGCATCTGGAATTTCGTGTTCACAAGTTTTCAACTCCTTTAAACGATCTATGACCCGTTGGGTAATTTGATCGACATCCTCTTGTGTTATATCAGCAGTCGATTTATTCGTATCATCTGTATTCTTTTCAGGAAGATCAACCTTTGTTTCACATTTTTCCACGGCATTTTTTTTCACACTGGAAACAGCTCCCAGGGGGGGCTTTTCAGATCCAGACAATGATTCTGCTTCATGAATGATCGTGATATTGTTCTCTTTAATCAAGTCAAAAGCAGCAGGAGAGATTTTTGTTCCTTTTGATACCTTGATTTCATGGTCACCATTTTTTATGATTTTTTGAATGGACTCAACAAAAATAAAATTAGATGGCATCTAAATCTCCATAAAGAAAAGTTTATTTTTTTCATACTGTCAAATCATCTAATATCACTTTATTTTAACTTACTGCATCAAAACAAAATGAAACATAGATTTCACTATATTTAAATACATGAATAATATTATTCAAAATGATTGTCAAGGAAAAAATCTATGATTTTCAAAACCTCTGATCTGATCTGTCTTGCAGAGCCACTTGAGTGTATTATCAACGCCTGCGCAGACTTAATTGACTTTTGCCAGGGCATTGCAAAGATCGGCAAAGGCGGTCATAACAATTCAAACCATTTATTTTTCAGTCACATAAGCGTCAATAATTGTATCCTTTGATGCTGAATGGAGATGCACATCCTGCTGGGGAAATGGTATTTCAATATCTTCTTCCAAAAACCGTTTATAAACGGCAGTGTTCAGCAGGTGCAGTATTTTTCCGCGCAATACCGGTGTTTCCACCCAGCATAATAATTCATGGTCAAGGCTTGAATCACCAAAAGCCCTAAACCTCACCCGCGGTTCAGGGTTTCTGCAGACATCAGGAAACCTTGCCGCAACATCCAGCAGCACCTTATGCACCTTGTCAATTTGGGACCCATAAGCCACACCAACCTTGACACGAATGCGGAATTTTTCATGTCTGCCGCCGGCTTCATTGATGATTTTGGTATTCCCCATGATTGAATTGGGCACGGTGATTTCCACATCGTCCCGGGTCAAAAGACGTGTGCTTCGGATACCGATATGCGTCACAGCGCCTCTCTCGCCTGAATCAAGGACAATGAAATCTCCAAGTTTATAGGGTGAATCCGCCATGATAAAGACGCCTGAAAACAGATTGGCCAGGGTGTCTTTTGCGGCAAAGGAGATGGCAAGACCCAATATACCGGCGGAAGCCACCCAGGCGGTCAGGTCGATATCCCAGACCAGGAAAACAATATAAATTGACAGGCCCGTTACAAGAAGAATCAAAAGATTACTGAACAACGGCAGGGTTCGGGTCTGTACAAGTTTAAACCGGCTTTCATCACGACTCACAAGGTTGAGTAAAAGCTTGAGAAATCTTGCTGCAGCAAATGCCCAATAAAACACTGCCAAGGTTTTCAGCCCGCCCAAAGTTATCAATGAAAGGGTCTCATTAAAGGCCAATCTTTCAGTGGCCAGGGCAAGGCCAAAAAGGATGATACTTAAAAAGACAGGTTTGTGAAAGATTTCTATTAACTGGTCATCCAGCTTAAGTCTTGTCTTTTCTATCCATCCTTTGATTCCCCTGGTGGTAATAATATCCATGACCTTTGCCAGGCCCAGAAACAAAAGAAAAATCAACAACGCTTGAACATAACGATTGGGCGCTATTTGCACCAGCATTTCCAATAATTGTTCTTTACTGAGACTCATCATTTTTCCTTATAATATTTTTACTTTACCCGGGAATCATTTCCCAGGAAAAAAGGGTTTCCTGTGCAAGAATGGCAGACGTTCTGGCAAACGCCACCGTCTGACAATTCAATATATCCAGCAGCGCATAATTAAGACCTGCGCCGGCCAGCATGGCCATATAGCTTTGCTCTACAATATTTTTTTTAATCCTGTCTTTTGCCCCGGTTGTCAGGTTGGACACCCCGGCAATGGTCTGAACCTTAAACCCCAGAAGATCGGGCAGCATCTGGATCACATTCAGCACAGCCCTTGCCTGGACAATTCCATCTTCCCATGCCAGGGGCGGTACAACCGGATCAATAATGATTTTCTCTTTTGCCACCCCGGCCTTTTCTGCCCTTTCAAACAGCTCAATAGCAATCTCGCATCTCTGGGCCTCATCCTTTGGCACCCGACTGCCAGGATACAATAAGAAGCCCACAATATCCACATTATATTCTTTTGCAAGGGATAAAATCCTTTCAAGTTTAAGAGGTTCAAGGGAAAACCCGTTGATGATGACCCGGTTTTTCGCAATCTTGAGACCCGCCTCCATGGCAGCCGGATTAGACGTATCAATGAGCAGAGGCAGGTCTGTTACACTCTCAACTGCCCGAATAAAAAATGCCATACCCTTTTCAGGCGATTTACCCAGGGGCCCTGTATTCACATCAATGGCATTGGCTCCTTTTTGAACGCATAGTTTTACAAGGTCCTGAATGGGCTCAGGATCAAGATCCTTAAGTGCCTTGTGGATCTCTTGTTTTGTAATCCGCAGATTATCAGCGATGAGTTTCATAAAAGCATTCCTTTTTATCGATAATGCCGATGAGTTGTCCTTGAAAAGTAATTGCAACCCCGCCAATTACTGCAACCGGAACCAGATACAATAGATTCAATATATGTCTCCCCCAAAAGATAAATTAAAAGGAAATCACCTATCCTAATAATACATAAAAAAAATTTAAATCCAAAGGAAATACATCCCTTAAAAATACACTATAAGAAAATCACGCAACAAAATAAACTCGCAACATAAATAGAGACATAATCTGCACCATAGCAGAATGGATATCCCCTTCCTTTTATCCAATTATGTAGAATGCAAGCTTTGCCAATTTGATTATGGCGATTTCCCATATATTTGAATGAAAGTTTTTTGCAACCATACTGTTTTTAGCAATGCTTTTTCCTTTTAAAAATAGGGGTTTTTACCTATTGAATTCATTTCCTTTTCTTGCTATTACATCGTTAGATACTATTAAAACTCATTTTCTTCTGGATAAACCCAGCTTCTGTAACTTGGTTACAATATTCACATAGCCCTATATCTGAATTTAGATAGAATTAACTCGCTACATTTCAAAAAGTAATATTTGGTGGCAATATCATTATCAAAGCACATATTGCCTAAATTATATAAATCAGGAAGGAGAACATTATGCCGATTATTTTCGTTGAAAGTCATTACCCAATGCACAAACAAAATGAAGTGTTAGAAACATGGCTAGGGGCTATTCAGAAATATCCAAAACCAGAAGAACTTTTTACCACATTGATAGATACTGCAATCTCAAGTGACAAAAAAGGGTTAAAAGTTTTGTCAGCTTATTTAATCAATCCTGGTAAATATGAAGAAGCGTCTGCCTATTTTCGCAAATTTATGACTGCCTTTTTTGACATTGAAGGTTATGTGTACGAATTTAACAACTGGGCAACTATTGAGGAGGCGATGGAAGCCATAGAAGCACCTATGCCAGATCGTTAATTTTCAAATGAAAGAGTACATAAAAGCAGGGGCTTTTCTGGCCCTGCTTTTTCTCCATACTTCTCCATGCCAAATACCTTGATAATATTTTTCTGGGTGTAAATGTCCAGCTATTGCAAGGCCAGGGATTCATCTCTTTTATTTTGTTATTATGCCCCCAGAATATATTTTATTTTTTTTTTACTCTTCGCGAAAACAATAAAATATGAGTGAAATTTTCTGCAATGCTTCTGATTCTTTTTCTGCCAATCTGCAACTATTCTCATCTTCGCTAATAATATAAATATATCTTTTGTATAAAAACCTAATTTCTCGATAATGCAAATTTTTTTCTGTAAATTCGCTGAGTCTAATTTCCTTTTTATGCCAAAACCATTTTATTAACGTCTTTTCCCTTAACCCACATTTTTTGTAACTTCGTTCGTGAATAAATCAAGTAAAAAATTGGTTCCTCCCAAAGGGTCCCTCCCTTTTTTTTCTTGATTTATCCCCTCACTCGGGTTCTTTTTTTTGTGGGGGTTAAGGAGGGTAAATATTTGTTTATGTTTCATCATGAGTCCGCTGACATTGAGAGGTATTTCCTCCCGGTTTCCCATTCTTCACTCGTTTCTACCAATATGGAACTGACAAGCCTCAAAAGAGAAGCTTCATTTGGAAATAGCGTGGCGACACGGGTTCTACGTTTTATTTCTTTGTTCAGTCGTTCAACCATATTGGTGGATCTCAGCTTTTTTCGTTGGTGCTCCGGCAAACGAAATACCGTTAATCCCTCGGGTATATTCTCTTCCATCCAAATGGATAGACGGGAGGCTTTGGTTTGATATTTTTCGACATATATTTCAAGCAGCCTTTGAGCTTCTGTTTTATTGGGGGCATTAAATATGCTCCGAAGATCACTTGCAACTTCCTTACGCATGGCTACTTTCGGTACATACGCTGTTGCATTCCTTTGCAAATGAACCTGACATCGTTGCCAGGGTACATTTGGAAAAACTGACTTCAGCGCGGATTTCAAACCGGAGTGATCGTCGCTGGTAACTAATTCAACGCCATGTAAGCCTCTCTTTTTGAGGCTTAATAAAAAATCTCTCCAGTGCACTTCTGCTTCACTCAAGGAAACACTGGTACCCAATACGGTTCGTCTGCCGTCTTCCATGACACCGGTTGCAATTAAGACAGCACAGGACATGACTGATCCATCCTGGCGCACTTTTTCATACCTGGCATCTAATTGAAGAAATGAAATCTTGGGGATAGCCCGGGTTCTCCATTTTTCAAGCTCTTTGTCTAAAAGTTTGGATGCGTTGCTGACCTGAGTGCTGCTGATCTCAAGACCGCATAACTTTTCAAGAACCGATGTGACCTTTCGGGTTGATACTCCCTGGATATACATCTCCGCCATTGCAAGTTTCAAAGCTTTTTCAGAGCGAAGGCCTTTTTCCAAGGCAGAAGGATAGAAATCAACATCGCCCCGAACCTGAGGAATATTGAGATCAAGTTGTCCCAATTTTGTTGCCACTGATTTGTTTTTATACCCATTGGCATAGCCTGTTCTACTATCTGATCGTTCCCAAGGGTGTGCCTTCAATACGGAAGATCTTTCGACTTTCATGGCCTCATTTATTAAAATAGAAACAGCTTCACCGAGACCTTCCAAGCCATTTGAATTTATTATTTCCAAAACTGTGCCGATTGCTGTATCCTCTTGTCGCTGGGTCATTCTTTCTCCTTTCTTTAGATTTGGTCGTTTAAAAAAAGGAATTTTAAGCTTTGACCCAGCATTTTCAACCCCAGGATCTCATATCCTGGTTATTTGATGAAAATTGAATTTACAGAAAGTCTTTTACACTATTAATTTCTCAGCTTCATTTATTATAAATACATGACTTAAATATTGTTTTCCACTACTTACTTTATCTTGACATTTAAATATTAGAATTCCATTTTTATCTAATATTCTATAGAATTCTTTCAATGCATTTATGTAAAATGTATGAAGTTCTATCTCAGTAGGATACACACCAAATCGTTTATTTATTCTATTGCTATTATCTTCTTTCTGAAGTGATGGGCCTTTTGTAGCTAAGAAAGGAGGGTCAAACATGATGGTATGTAATGAATTGTTTTCTATAGGTAGTGATTCAGCATTAGCCTTAATGACATCATCTGACTGTGGGTATATATCATATTTGAGTTTTGGCTGCTTTATTTTGCCTTTATAGAAATTCCCTTTGCTATACGTTGGGTCGAGCTGTATTGGATGTGTACAGTGTAATTTTAGAATAGCATCTATGATAACTTCTTCATTATCATATACGCTTTTGATTATACTCATATTGTTAACCTTCTTCTGTTAAAAGTGACCTTTTCTGTATCGTTATTAAAACATGTTACTCAATTTTATTAAAAATTAGGAGAAAACCCCGTTGTGCCTTGCTAAAATATGGCCATGATATAATATCAATATGTTATATTTTCAACCATAATTGTTGAAAGGCGTAAGATCAATCGGCATTTGTCCATGCGGTTTTTGCCGACAGCTACAGATTGCGAACAACTGATCCGGTTTTAAGGGTTTATTAAGGGCATACCAAAACTACCACTGAATTCCACGCTAAAATTCAACTGGTATTTTCTGACAATCTTAATTAAACCCATTCCCCCAGATTCAACTTGCTAATACTCTCACAAATTCACATCATCAATTATTTTTTAAGGGTACCAATATATAAAAATTATGTGAGGCAGGAGCAGACTACTCTGGCTAAAGTCCACCCTGGAAAATTGCATAGATTAACAATATTTAAAGCTATTTCTCAGGCACCACCCATTTCATCTGAAACTCAATTTCCTCATTATCCCCCTCTCTTTCATGCTCAATATTAAAAATAGCATCTGGAGGCACTGAGATTCTTTCACCAGCAATTTGTATTCTGAACCTTTTATTCTGTTCAATGGAATCAGCAAGTCTCCTTAATTTGGCCACAAAATCTTTTTGAAAATAATCTTTTTCCAGATCTCTTGCTGGTTTAATTTTTCGTTTTGTCATGATTCTTTATATTTCCTAATATCTTTTAGGGGTACATCCTGAATACTTGAATTCATAATATTCATCGGGAATTAAAATTGTTGTCACATGAGGGTCATCATATTTTTCTGTATCTTCAAAACTATTCGCCCAGTCGATATATGGTTGTTTGTGGATGATTGTCAGAGATGTTCTGTTATATACCATGATTCCGGCATAGTATCCCCTTTTTCAGGTTATACGAATATGAGCCAACAGGCTCTTCTCCCGTTATTTCTTCAGAAATAACCGGGATGATCCAGAAAGAAGTAGCTCAAATTATTAATAATGCAAATTTTTGCGAAATTAATAATTTTCCACGGCTGTTAAATTGTATTATCTGAGGCCGTAAAAAGGGGCAAGTCCAATATACTTTAATCTCACTTTACAACCATATTTTCTCTTGATAAGTTTGGTCCTGGTTATGGTCATAAAGAGGATCAATAATCGTGCAATCAAGCGATGTAAAAGATTGAAATAATAAAATTATCCCTTTAATTTTAATGATATTATAGATATTTGATCCATAATTTTTTATGATAGAATAAAAAAGTATAATTGGGAATGCTTTGCAGGGAGGATAAATTCCCGCCCCTCAAGAGCAGCATGGCAGTCTTTTCTGATGAATGACCTGATTTTATTAACCGACATTCCCTTCCTCTTCCGGCAACGCTTGAGCCAAATGAATTCAGCGCAAGAGAAATCCAGGATAATGCTATCCTGATGTTAACCTATGTCAGATTGCTTGAAACTTGCGGCTGGAAAGTCACCCATTTACTGGACTTTCCCCTGTCAACGGAACTGTTTATCAGGTTGTTTGCATAATCTTAATGTTATCTTTATTTTGACCCCAGACCGCCTGTTTTGGAGGATGGCATTGTCTGGTCGATACCGAGTCCTGCACACGGCCATGTCTATTTTTTGACATTTCCACATTCAGGACAGGTCATCTCATTTATTTCAAGTTATAAACTTTGCGGTCCTAAATTGCCCGGTGATCCCGCCCTGTTTTTGAAAGGTAGTATTCGTAATCCCCTTCATAAGGGGTCATTTTCCCCTGGCCGATCTCGAAAACCCGGTTCACAAGGCAGCGGAGAAAATGCCGGTCATGGCTGACCAGTACAAGGGTGCCCGTGAACTTTTTCAGGGCCGCAAGCAAGGGATCTCCCTGGACTGGATGTCCAGATGGTTGTTTTGCCCGTTCCTTTGGCGCCCACAAGTCCAATTCGTGCGCCGGCCAGAATCTGCAGGCTCGCTTTTTTAAAAAGAATCTGTGATCCGTGCTGTTTTGATATATTGGTCAGATGAACCATTTTAATGCCCCAAACAAAAAATGGCAAAATTACCATATGATCAGGTTATCTTGCAAGAAAAAGAAAAGGATTTGTGATCTGTATAGTTTTGATATATGGGTCAGATGAGTCATTTTAATGCGCCAGAAAAAACCTAGGATAAAATAACAAAATATGATTTCATTAATTTCTATCGGTCTTTTGTCAGGCCTTTTTTTCAGTATAACCTTTATTTTGAACCGGATAATGAGTCTGGAAGGCGGGCATTGGCTATGGTCGGCAAGTCTTCGATATGCCTTTATGATCATTATTTTAACCGGTTTTATTTCTTTGCTTAAAGGATTTGATACGATAAAAGGACTGGGTAGGCTTTTTTTAAATAACTGGAAATTCTGGACATTGGCAGGGACCATCGGCTTTGGTGGGTTTTATTCATTAATCTGCTTTAGCTCCGATCATTCACCAGGGTGGGTCATAGCGGCGACCTGGCAATTGACAATTATTGCCACCCTTGTGGTGTTGATGGGTTTTGGGAGATCTTTTCCAAAAAAAGTATGGCTTTTTTCCATCATTATTTTTGCAGGAGTTTTAATGGTCAACCTGAGTTATGTCCAAATGTTATCCATTAAAGAATTGTTAATGGGGGGACTGCCTGTTTTGATTGCAGCCTTTTGTTATCCCATCGGAAACCAGCTGGTTTGGGAAGCTATTAATGGGAACCCGTCCCTTCCCAAGATTGATGACCCTTTGGTTGTGAACCCGTTTCACAAGGTGTTGTTATTATCATGGGGATCTGTACCCTTCTGGATAATACTGATTGCAATTATAAGGCCCGATCTTCCATCCCACAGCCAAATTGTTAACACGGCTCTGGTTGCCATATTTTCAGGTATCATTGCCACCAGTCTTTTTTTAATGGCTCGAAACAGAGCCTATAAGCCAAGCCAATTGGCTGCTGTTGATGCAACCCAATCCAGTGAAGTCATCTTTGCTATTATAGGTGAAATATTGATTTTGAATGCACCTTTGCCTAACAGCCTTGCCATTGCCGGCATATGTCTTGTATTTATTGGACTGGCCCTGTTTATCCTTTTTCAGGAAATTGAAAAAAAATAATGTGTTAATTGTGAAATCATATGGTGTTGACATTTTTTTAAGGTGCTTGTAATTTTAAATTAACACTAAAAAATGCATCATTTTTCTAAATATAAATAGGAGAATCATCATGGAAAATCAAGAACTTTGCAGGGACATTAATTCTCGTACCATCAGGGTATCACTTGTGGATGGAACCCAAATAAGTGCATGTGTAAATATTGATCGAGAACCTGGATACAACAGGCTAAGCGATTTAATCAGCAGCGATCGTGAACCGTTTTTGATTTTGATGAATGCAGCACTGCATACGCCGGGCCTTGATAACCCGACAAAGCATGAAACTTTTTTCATTAACAAGGATCATATCTTGTGGGCCACGCCCGAATCATAGTCCATATAAAATAAGCTGACATAAGGCTTTATCAATCACTATGTCCATAAATCTCGCGGGAAAAGACAGTTTAAGACCGACAGGCCAGCCATAAACAATTTTTAAAAGTTTCTTTGGGCTCTTAGCCATGCTATGATATTCTATTATTGAAACGACCATGAACAAAGGAATATTTGAATGAATATTGATAAGCCTGAAGCAAAAGCCTTCTTATTTGAACTCTATACCCAGACCAACGGCGATATTAATAAACAGGTATCCACAGATGATGTTGGTACTTCTTTAGGCCTTGAAAAAACAGAGTCCGGGGCCATGGCTGAAGATCTTATTATTCAGGGCTATGCTGAACTGAAAACCCTTTCCGGTGGCATCGGTATCACTCTTAAGGGGTTAGAGGTGTTGAATATAAAAATTGTGCCTGAATCCAAAACTGAAACACTGACCCTGGGTATTGGAAGTGTTATAGAAGACCAGGGGGAAAAAAATCTTGAAAAAATCATTCAGGATATAAAAGACAGCTTAAGCCTTCTCAAGCTCACCTATGCTCAACAAGAAGAGCTTGTGATAGATATAAAAACCATAGAGATCCAAATGCTTTCTCCATGTCCCAAGACAAAAATCATTCGAGAAGGTTTAAGGTCATTGCACAAAAATTTTGCAGCTTTTGGTCCGAAGGACTTAAGTAAGGCATTAAATTCACTGATCATATCATAAAAAACAGATTCCTGAAAAACAGTGCCAAAAACCCTTTTTTGTTGACTATTTTCATTTTTTTCTTCATTAATAGGCCATGAAATTTTTATCCAATTGGAATTTGAGAAAATAAAGGAGAACCCATGTCAAAAGAAAAAGTTGTCCTGGCCTATTCAGGCGGGCTTGACACCTCTGTTATATTAAAATGGTTATTAGAACAAGGCTATGAAGTATTTGCCTATATGGCTAATATCGGCCAGAAGGAAGATTTTAAAGCTGCAGAAAAAAAGGCATTAAAAATCGGTGCATCCAAAGTATTTATTGAAGATATGAGAAAAGAATTTGTCACTGATTATATCTTTCCTGTTTATAAAGCCAACACAATATATGAGGGGAGATATCTCTTAGGCACAGCCATTGCCCGCCCCATCATTGCAAAAAAACAAATAGAGATTGCAAAACAAGTGGGCGCCCAATTTGTATCCCATGGCGCAACTGGCAAAGGAAATGATCAGGTCCGGTTTGAATTGTCTTATTATGCCCTGAATCCAAAAATCAAGGTGATTGCACCCTGGAAAAACACTGAATTTTTAGCCACCTTCAAAGGAAGAACCGATCTTCTTGCCTACGCTGAAAAACACGGAATCCCAACAAAACAGTCTGCTTCCAAGCCTTATAGTGAAGATGACAATCTATTGCATATTTCCCATGAAGCAGGCATTCTTGAAGATCCTGCCCATGAGTGCGAAGAAAATATTTATTCCCATACTGTGTCTCCTGAAAAAGCCCCGGACATTCCCACAAAAATAAAAATTGAATTCAAAGACGGCATCCCTGTTAAAGTGACTAACCTTGAAGATAATACTTTTAAAACTGATGCTCTTGACCTCTTTGAATACTTAAATTACCTGGGTAGAGAAAATGGGATCGGTAGACTGGATATGGTTGAAAACAGGTTTGTGGGAATAAAATCAAGGGGTGTTTACGAAACCCCGGGCGGCACTATTTTGCATGAAGCCCACAAAGACATTGAAGGTGTGGCCATGGACCGGGAAGTAATGCGGCTTCGAGATATGCTTTCCGCCAAATTTGCTGAGCTGGTATATAATGGGTTCTGGTTCAGTCCTGAAATGGAATTTCTTATGGTGGCCATTGATAAAAGCCAGGAAGTCATTGACGGCGAAGTAACCTTAAAACTCTATAAAGGGACGGCATACCCCATTGCCAGGACAAGCCCTTCATCCTTATACGATCAGGATCTTTCTTCAATGGATATCGAAGGCGGCTACAACCAGGAAGATGCAGAAGGGTTTATCAAAATCAACGCCATCAGACTTATGGCTCATAGAAATATAATCAATAAAAACAACTAAACTATCATATATCCTGGGGATCATTGTTTTGATCTCCAGGAATTGACCTATTTATTTTCCGGCTATAGGTTCTACAAACTGAGACTCTGAATCCCAGGGAAAAAGAATCCAGGTATCCTGACTTACTTCGGTCACATAGGCATCCACCAAGGGTTTGCCGGCGGGTTTGGCATATACTGTTGCAAAATATGCATCCGGCAGCATATTTCTTACAATTTTGGCTGTGGCGCCGGTATCCACAAGATCATCAATAATCAAAAGGCCTTCACCTGAACCCTCAACCGATTTCAGGATTTTTGCCTTTCCCTGGTCTTTCCAGTTATAGCTTGTGATGCAGACGGTATCAATATAGTGTATCCCAAGTTCCCTTGCAATGATAGCAGCAGGTACCATGCCGCCTCTTGTGACAGCAACAATACCTTTCCACGGTTTCTCCCTGTCGTGCAGCCTCAATGACAGCACTTTTGAATCTCTGTGGAGTTGTTCCCAGGATATGGGATAGCTCATATTGTATTTATCTTGGTTTTTCCCCATCTATTATAAGGCTCCATTTATCAATTGTTGTATTTTTTTTGACTTTTATAATCATAGGCTTTATTTTATCTTCAGGAATTTAAAAAATAAAGGATAAAATATTGAAAGATATAAAAGAGAAATGTCTGGCCTGCGGCGGAAGACTGTATATTAAAAGGACCTGAACAAAAGTCTATTTTTGCTGCAGGTCCTGTGCAAAAAATTATCCCGAAGACAGGTATAAAGACCTCATGGACGAGTACCTTGAGGAAAAACTTGCCAATATCCCTGTTAACAGGTTGTGATAATAAATATTTTTAAAAAGGCGTTTCACCCTTATGGACCAATTTTCTTGGTCCTCCAGCACCACCTGGGATCCAGTTTCTTATTTCACTGATCTTTTCATAGTTATCAAGTTTGTCAAGCTCTTTGAGCCTTTCTACAATTAAATGCCATGCGCATTCAACATCATGGCCCATGGATATACTTATCTCACATTTTCCATTTGTTGATCCACCGCAGGGTCCGTTAAAAAGTTTTTTTGCACATCTGGCAATGGGGCATACCCCACCTGTTAATCCTAGAACACAATCTCCGCATCCTGCGCATTTCTCATTAAAAACACCTGCCTGATCCTGTGCACCGAGAAAAGTTGTATTTAATCCAGGTAAAACAGGGATGCCTTTAAATATATCCGCCATGGTTTGAACACCGGCACCGCATGCAAGGGACAAAATGGCATCAACGCCTTCGGGAAGATCAAAAAAAGGTTTGATCCAGTCTTTTTCGCACTGCCTTTCCAACATGGTGCTTTCAAATAAATGAAGTTTTGTTTTCTCCTTAAAAGCATGGGCAAGTGCTTCAGTCATTGATATTGCTGCCCTGTCACCACCGGTCAGGCTTACTGCCACACAGGTTTGACACCCTACTACCAGTATATTTGAAAAGTCTTTTACTAATTCTATTATCTCTTCAATTGGTTTATGTTCGCCGACTATCATTACATTATCTCCTATTGAGAAGTTCGTTTGGAGGCAAGTTTTTTCCAGACATTTATAGGTTCTGAACCTTTATGATCAGGGCACAAAGGTTCAATGCTATTCTGGATATCATTTGACACGGTTTCACCAAGGCTTGCGGTATAGATGGGTTCTCCACATACCCTGCAATGAACAAGATCCAATGTTTTTACCAAATCAAATTTACCTGCGAGCAAAACCTTAAATTCAATGGCATCCTGGGGGCATATTCTCCAACAATGACCGCACCTTGCACAAAGAGACATATTATGCATTATCTTCCGGCTGTCTTTTTGATCAAAATAATTCAATGCGCTTGCCGGACAATTTTTTACACAGGCAAGACATCCATTACAATTCTCATTTACTTTAAAAAAGGACATGTCTATATCTCCTAAAGCTGCTTTCCAAATCTTTTTAAGGTTTTGTCAACCGGGCCAGTTTACCGGCCACATGGGCCATATTAGGATATTTCAGCATTTCAACATCTAAATATTCAAGGGCTAAAGGTTCACAAACTTTCACACACTCAGGATCACCTTCGCACAGATCACATTTATAGGATTTGGCCTTTTGCTTGTCTAATTTCATTGCGCCAAAAGGACATGCTGTCACACAGCAACCACATCCTACACATTTTTGACGGTCTATCAGGACCCAGCTTAGGTCTGCATCACGATAAATGGCCTCTTTGGGGCAGCTTGCCAGACAAGGTGGATTTTCACATTGTTTACATGCAATGGGGAAAAAGAATTCCTCATCTTCAATGTCTTTCATGATTCGAATACAGGATAAGCCAAGGCTGGTTAAACTTGCACGTGTTTTAATACAGGCTGTTTCACAATCTCCACAATTATTGCATTTCTCAGGATGGATCATGAGCATTTTAACATCCATTGATAAAGATCTCCATTATTATCATCTTCACCTTTTACAGGTATTGAGCTAACGACCACCCGCAAAAGGGTGGCCAGCCTTTTCGACTATAGGTCGTAAGGTCAAAGCTGCGTAAGGGCTTTAATCCTTAAGTTTGTAACCCGATGCAAAGCACCGGGTTTGACAACAAGCAATCAATTTGATCCCAACACATAAATGTTCATCATTATGAACAAAAAAAGATTTATAATACAAGATGAAACCGGGCGGGTCAACTTGTTTTTAAAGACAATATGATAATAGTTCAAACCCATGCGTAGGGGGTTTGGCGAAATTCGAATCATCCCTGTTCATGAAATCAAATTGTTCATTATAATGAATTTATTTTTTATCCTTAAATCCTGCTGCTATATTTTTTTTTAATTCCCCTGAACTGATCATAGGAAATCCCAAGCCTTTTTGCAGCTTTTTTCTGATTAAATTGGCATTCTTTTAATGCTTTTGATATCAGAAAAAATTCCAACTCGCCAATGGCCTGTTTAAATGGTTTTTTTAAAATTTCACCCATGACATCAAAGTACCCGTTGCTGCTTAATTCATCTGTAATTTTTTTATCCTGAGGGACTTCACCCTTTGTTGTGGCCAATACCACCCTTTTTCTCTCCAAAGCATCTTCATAGGGATTTTTGAATGGATCAAAGGATATCTCTTTAATCGTATTAGAGGAAGATCTATAAACAGCCCTTTCTATAACATTTTTTAATTCCCTGATATTTCCCGGCCATGAATAAACATCTAACTCTTTTAATGCCTGAGAAGAGAATTTTGGTATCTCATCTCGGCCAAGCTCAAATGCCATCCTCGCCGCAAAATGATTTGCCAGGACAAGAATATCTCCTTTTCTTTGTCTCAGTGGCGGCACATAAATCACTTCAAAGGAAAGCCTGTCAAGAAGATCTGGTTTAAACTTACCCGACTTCACCATCATAAAAAGATCTACATTTGTTGCTGCCACAATTCGCACATCCACATGGATAGATTCAGAAGAGCCAACCCTTTCAAAACTGCCATACTCGACCACCCTTAAAATTTTTTCCTGAACTTCCATGGGGATAGTCCCGATTTCATCTAAAAAAAACGTCCCTTCGGATGCTTTCTCAAAACGGCCTTGCTGCCGTGCACCTGCTCCTGTGAACGCACCTTTTTCATACCCGAACAATTCAGAACCGATAAGGGTTGGTGTCAGGGCTGAACAATTCAATGTTATTAAAGGTTTTTGCCATCTTTTTGATAAAAAATGAAGCTTAGATGCTGCAAGTTCCTTGCCTGTACCGCGCTCACCTAAAATCAGAACCGGCCTTTCAATGGGTGCTACTCTGGATATCTGCTCCTGGAATTCAAGGAAAGCCTCAGACTGCCCGATCGCTTCAGGTATTGAAAAATGTTTACTCCCCCCCTGACTCTGGCTTGATAAAACCATTCTTTCCTCCCAAGACAAACCATAAGATTGCTGAAATATTTAACTTAATGGTAAATACAACCAACTATTAGTGAATATTACCACATGTATTATATAATAGTCAACACCAATAAGCAACTAAAATTACACGATATTATGCATATATGTAACACTTGGCACACTAAATGCTATTTCTATTTTCAAATTGTTTTTACAAATTTTTTAAATTGATGAAGCATAAAGATATTTATAAGACAAAAACAAGAAGGAGAAAACAAAATGGGAATTTTTACAAGGTTTAAAGACATTGTTGCATCAAACATGAGTTCCATGCTGGACAAAGCAGAAGACCCTGAAAAATTAATCAAACTGATGATCAGGGAAATGGAAGACACATTGATAGAAATCAAATCTTCCTGTGCAAATGCCATTGCTAATCAGAAAAAAGTCCAGAGACTATTGGATGATATCCAGGAAAAAGAAAATTTCTGGGCAAATAAAGCTGAACTTGCCGTAGAAAAAGGAAAAGATGCTCTGGCAAGACAGGCTCTCCAGGAAAAGAGAAGGTATACCCAAAGAACCGAAGCTGTTGCAATCGAATTAACTGAGCTGGAAATGATTATTGAACAATACAGGGATGACATTTGCGAACTTGAAAACAAACTCAAATCAGCTCGGGAAAAACAGCGGTTACTTGTACAAAGACATATCCGGGCCAATGGCAAAAAAAGAGCACAGGAAGAAATACGGCGTGCAGGCAGCACAGAGATAATGTTAAAATTTGAAGAACTTGAAAACCATATCGAAAGAATGGAAGCTGAGGCAGATCTTGTCAATTTTGGCAGACCTTCAACACTGGAAGAAGAATTTGATGCCCTGGAGGCCGATGATGACATTGAAGCCGAGCTCAACAAACTAAAGTCCTCCCAATCTTCAAAAAAAAATGATACAAAAGATTCATAAACTATTCAAGACTAACCAAACCGGAGTAATTATATTATGACTGGCGCACTTATCGTAGGAATCTGCATTGGAGGTGCTATACTTTTAATCGCCACCCTTGGCTTGATTATCATCGGTATCATCAGGGCTTCTAAAACCGGGGGGCTGTCCAAAAAAGAAAAGCAAAACCATGCAGAAGAGACTAAAATGATCCAGGATATTTATCATGGACTTTCAAAAATGGAAGAACGGGTTGATGCGCTTGAAACTATATTGATTGAGCGACAAAGAAAGGATTTCAACAAATGAAACGCCACTATGGACATAGACAAAACCATAAGTTCAAAAAATACAAAAGACATTATAACGGAATTAGAGACAGGCTTGAAGCTCTGGTATCGAGCAAAGGGATCTACCGATCCAGAAGAGGAATATTCATGGGAGTATGCCGCGGTCTTGCCGAATATTTTAATTTCAGTGTTTTCTGGCTGAGATTAATTACCCTGGTCTTATTTCTTTTTACGGGTTTCTGGCCTGTTGGAGTCATGTATATCATTGCAGGCTTGATTGTAAAGATGGAACCTGCAACTCCCTTCCGGGATGAAAAAGATCAGGAGTTTTATGATACCTATACCCATTCAAGGCAATCGGCACTCCAGAAAATCAAGAGAAAATTTAAAGATATTGAACGCCGGATACAGAGAATGGAACACACAGTCACTTCAAAAGAATTTGACTGGGAATAATAAAAAAAATAAACGGGGTCAGGCTTGCGTAGTTGAGTTTATTTTTCGATAAAAGCAACTACGCAAGCCTGACCCCACTTTGTTATGACCCCACTCGGATTTCACAAAACTTTTAAAAGAGTGAGACCATCTTTAAAAAGAAAAACAGCAAGAGCACAAAGGGCAAGACCTAATAATTTCATGGTGTAGATATAGATCCGGCCCTTTAAAAAAGTTTTAGACTTTCCAACCAGAATGGCCAGCATAATTTTTGATCCGATCAACAAAAAATAAAAGCTGATCACAAATGCCGCTGCCACAAAAAAATGCTGATCATTTGCCCGGGCCATTGTGGGTGACCCCACACTCAACCAGAACAAGTAGGGATGGGGGCTTAATATATTAACCAGTATCCCTTTTGCAAGAGATCTTGGTCTTGGTTTTTGAATATCAACTTCCAGGCCTTTGGCTTTTATACCCTTAATCCCCATCACAAGTACCACCAGGCCTCCGACTATGGAAATAACGCCCATTATGCCATGGAACCCAGACAACCGGGACAGGATAAATATAGTTAAAATTATAATAGGCGGATCAGTCACGAGGGGAGCCATA
>Ga0233442_1001362_pt1 | contig 18969 bp, 17 predicted proteins | sample SI_123_September_3_FD_182789 | JGI IMG/M metagenome (GOLD analysis project Ga0233442, IMG submission 182789) | Seawater microbial communities from Saanich Inlet, British Columbia, Canada - SI_123_September2016_150_MG | ecosystem: Environmental > Aquatic > Marine > Inlet | place: Canada: British... | reverse complement strand
ATCTGATTACAGAAAAGCATGTTAGGAGTATTCGGCCAGGGCTTGGACTACTACCAAAATATTATGAACAGGTTTTGGGAAAAACTGCAAAATGTGATATAAAACGTGGCACACCTGTTTCATTTGACCTTATTTTATGAAAATTACAGTTATTAAAAGGTATGTAATAAAATAGTTAATTTTAGTATGTTTAATCAATTTTAGTAAAAAATTATGATTCGAATTTTTATTTTTCCGTTTATCAAAAAGAGAAAAAGACTCAGGTTGAGATTAATAAATAAGGGTTGTAACATTCTGAAAGAAAACAATAGATCAGCTTTACTGACAGAACTAAAATATTTTCTAACAAACACCCTGCTTAATAAGATCCATTTTTCAAAGTATTTATTGAATGCAGGTAGGGTTAATGTTGAGCTATCAGTTCGTCAATATTTAACTGGAAGAATTTTAGGTTTGACTTTTAACGAATCAATTTTATACAGTATCGGCGCTAATAAGCCTGTGAGGCATCCTTTACCTAAAGAATGGAGGGATGCCTTAATGAGTCAAGGTGTTGATGTAGATAACTTTATATCTGCTTTATTATGGCGTATGTATTGTTTTTTGTATTGGGGGAAGGGGGTTTTGTATGGGGTAAGAAGTATTTTTTTCTTATTAAAAAGAAGCCCTGAACTGGGAAGACATATATACTTTGATAATATAGATTACAATTGTATTTCTAGTCACCTTGATGCAAACAATATTATAAACTGGTATTTTCAATGGAGTGGCAAGACTGAAGGGTTGGAAAGTGCTTGTCATAGTGTAGAGGCGGAGTCTAATTTTAGACTTGGTGAAATTAATATCATTCAGACGGATGGACTTCCAAAAATAAGAAAGTTGAAATTACTTCAATATATATTTTCAGTAGTTTATTTATCAATATACGGTTTATTTTCTTTAGTTTTCAGGCCTACTTATAGTTTTTTTTTAGAAGAGGTGTTAAAATTTAAAAGAGCCAATTTGGCCAATATTGAAGATTTTTCAAAAGATTATTTGTTTCATAATTCGACACCATTTTATAGACCTATTTGGACATATATCGCAGAAGAAAAAGGTTCGAGAATCTTATTTTATTTTTATTCTACCAATAATGAAGCATTTAAAACCAAAGGTGGTTACTCAGAGAATAGCCTTTGGCATTTGGTTAGTTGGCCTCATTATTTGGTATGGGATGAGTTTCAAGTAGATTTTATTAAAAGATTTAATCGCCATAATTCAATAATAGAAGAGGTTGGTTCAATATGGTTTTCATCCTATGAAACAAGTGTAGATATTCCAATGGAGTCAATTTCTGTGTTTGATGTGACACCATTTAGACCTGCAATGTACATAAAATTTGGAGCTGACCTTGATTACTATATTTATAATAATAGTAATCAATTTTTGACAGACGTACAGTCTATTCTCGATAACAATAATATCACCATGCTGCATAAAATGAAACGAATAAATAAGTTTACACATAAGAAATATATAAGAAGATTGAGGCAGTTAAGTGAAGAGTATAACTATATAGAGATACATCCTAGTGTGGACGCTCTTCAAATTATTCAAAAAACAAAAGCTTGCATCTCTATGCCTTTTACTTCGACAGCGTTACTTGCTAAAATGGAAGGAAAGCCATCAATTTATTACGATCCTAGTGGATTGGTTCAAAAAGACGATAGGGCGGCACACGGTATTCCAATTTTGAATAATATTGCTCAACTTAGAGAGTGGGTTCAAAATATTAGCAATGGATAAAAATCGTTATATAAATTTTGCATTGTTAGATTTAGAAAATAATAAATTACTGAATTGAAATCACACTGTTGTACACAATTAAATGAGCATACAAATACATAAAGGATTATTTTAAGGATTAAATATGAACAATAAAAAAATAGCTCTAATTGGTTTGGGGTACGTAGGCCTGCCACTTGCAGTGGAGTTCGGAAAAAAGCGTACAGTGATTGGCTTTGATATCAATAAAAATAGAATTGACGAACTTGAACAAGGGGTAGATGTAACTCTTGAGACGACTAAACAAGAGCTTAAAGATGCAGTTTATCTAAGCTATACAGATAGACTTGATGATATTAAAGATTGTGCCATCTTTATTGTTACTGTTCCAACCCCAATTGACAAGCATAAAAGACCAGACTTAACTCCTTTAGAAAGGTCCAGTGAATCAATCGGAAAGATTCTGAAAAAAGGCGATATTGTTATTTATGAATCTACTGTTTATCCAGGTGCAACAGAAGAGGTGTGTGTACCAATCCTTGAGCGGCAATCAGGTTTAATATTTAATAAAGATTTCTATTGTGGTTACTCGCCAGAACGTATCAATCCAGGAGATAAAGAGCATCGCGTAACCACTATTAAAAAGGTAACGTCAGGCTCTACACCTGAGATCGCTACAGAAGTTGATGAGCTGTATCTAGAAATTATTATTGCAGGTACACACAAGGCAAGTAGTATTAAAGTGGCAGAAGCTGCTAAAGTTATTGAAAATACTCAGCGTGATGTGAATATTGCCCTTATTAATGAACTTGCCCTTATTTTTAATAAGCTGGATATTGATACTGAATCTGTATTAGAGGCAGCAGGCACAAAATGGAATTTTCTCCCATTTCGTCCCGGTTTGGTAGGGGGGCATTGTATCGGTGTTGACCCATATTACCTAACTCACAAGGCTCTAGAGGTTGGCTACAACCCTGAGATGATTCTTGCTGGTAGGCGTCTTAATGACAATATGGGTTCATATGTATCAGACCAAGTGTCAAAACTTATGACTAAAAAACGCATTCACATTGTAGATGCTAATATTCTTATTATGGGTCTAACATTTAAAGAGAACTGCCCCGATCTTCGTAATACCCGTGTGGTTGACTTAGTTAAAGAATTCGAAAGCTTTAATTGCAATGTAGATGTTTATGACCCATGGGTTAATAAAGATGAAGCTATTCATGAATACAACATTAGGCCAATTGATAAGCCGATAAAAGGTAAATATGATGCAATTCTACTAGCAGTTTCACATAGTGAATTTAAAGAGTTAACTGTAGAGCAAATCAGAACCTACGGTAGAGACAGTCATGTACTGTATGACATTAAATACTTGCTCAAAGCCAATGAATCAGATGGAAGACTATAAATGACTAAATATGAACAACTACAAGAATATTTAAAGAATAATCAAAATACTTGGCTAGTAACCGGTGTCGCTGGTTTTATTGGCTCTAACTTGTTAGAGAAGTTACTTATTCTTAATCAAAAGGTGGTAGGATTAGATAACTTTGATACGGGTCATCAGTATAATATTGATCAAGCAATCCAAGATGCCAATAACTCTACTGGCAATGACTTAAGTGGTAACTTTAAATTTATCAATGGCGATATAAGAGAGCTGGATGATTGTAAAGAGGCATGCAGCGGTATTGATTACGTTTTGCACCAAGCAGCACTAGGATCAGTCCCAAGGTCAATTGAAGATCCAATAAACACCAATAGGGCAAATATTGATGGATTTCTAAATATGCTAGTGGCCAGTAAAGATGCAAATGTTAAGCGCTTTGTTTATGCTGCATCAAGTTCTACCTATGGCGATCATCCAGACCTACCAAAAGTAGAGGGTAAGATTGGCAACCCTCTAAGTCCTTATGCGGTGACCAAAGTCGTTAATGAGCTCTACGCTAATGTTTTTGCAAAAACTTATGATTTCAAGACTATAGGCTTAAGATATTTTAATATCTTTGGGAAAAGACAAGACCCTAATGGTGCATACGCAGCAGTCATACCAAAATGGGTGGCAGCTATCTTAAATAAAGAAGATGTATTTATTAATGGTGATGGAGAGACTAGTAGAGATTTTTGTTATATTGATAATACCGTGCAGATGAATTTACTTGCAGCAACTACTGACAATGATGAGGCTGTTGACCAGGTGTACAACGTAGCTCTTAATGATAGAACAAGCCTTAATGCACTTTATCAAATGATAGAAGAAAGGCTCATCCAAAGAACAAAAGGATTGGAAAAGAAAGGACCGATTTATAGAGACTTTAGAGCGGGAGATGTTAGACACTCTCAGGCCAATATTAGCAAGGCGCAAACATTATTAGATTATCAGCCAAAATACATGATAGAGCAAGGGATGGATGAAGCAATAGATTGGTACATTAATTCTATCTAATGAGTATCAGAGTGATAATCTATAGTTTTTTTTGACAAGCCACAGGGGTCAACAATATTAGATTTTAAAGTTGAGTAATTATTATGAGTAAAAGTTTAAAAATTTTAGACTGTACATTTCGAGATGGTGGCTATTATAACAAGTGGGATTTTAATAACTCCTTGGTAAGAAAATATTTGCATGCAGTTGATAATGCTAATATTGATATTATTGAACTTGGTTTTCGAAATTTCCCACAAGATAATTTTTTTGGCGCCTTTGCCTATACAACAGACGCTTATATTGATGAGTTAAATATAAGCAATAATATATCTGTTGGGGTGATGATTGATGCAAGTAGTGTTTTAAATAGTTCTTTTCCTGTTGGTAAGGCCATCGGTTTTTTATTCCAAGTGAAGGAAAAATCTAGAGTAGATTTGGTGCGCATTGCAACACATTTCGACTCTATTGAGCAATGTAAGGAAATTGCCCAGACTTTAAATAAGTTAGGTTATCAGATCGGAATTAACTTGATGCAGCCGCATATGAAATCTGTTGATGAATTATCCAGGATTGCTAAACTGATACAAAGCTGGGGAGTGGTAGAAGTGCTATATTTTGCTGATTCTCTCGGTAGCTTGGAGAGTGCTGATGTTGTTCGTATTATTTCAGCATTAAAATTAGGATGGGCAGGCCATATAGGTTTTCATGCGCATAATAATAAAGGGTTGGCGGTATCAAATACTTTAGTCGCTATTGAAAATGGGGTTGGTTGGATAGATAGCACAATACTAGGAATGGGTAGAGGGGCAGGTAATGCACAAACAGAAAACCTATTGTTGGAATTAGAGCAAATGGACCGGTCAGATTACCGAGCAAATGCTTTATTTGATTTAGTATTATCAGAGTTTATTCCATTGCAACAATATTATCATTGGGGAGAGAGTTTATTATATAGTTTGTCAGCAATAAACAATATCCATCCAACCTATATTCAAGAAATGTTAGCTGATAATCGGTATAGTAATAAGGAGGTATTGCAGGCGATTGATTTTATGTCATCTGTAGATGCGAGTCATTACAATAAAGATTTGTTACTGGCTGCTCGTGGAAACACTATCAATAAAGGTAGTTGGAATGCTCAAGCTTGGTGCTCTAATAAGGAAGTGTTAATACTAGGATCAGGAGAAAGTTTACAAACCTATCAAAAAGATATTATTCAGTATATTAAACTTTATAAACCTATTGTTATATCTTTAAATATTCAGAATAATTTTCCTGAAGATATGATTGATATATATGTCTCATCTAACGAGGCAAAGATGTTGAGCGATTATAAATTGTATACGCAACTAGAAAAGCCAATTGCAGTTTCTATGGTTTTACTTGAAAAAGTTATAGGAAAAACTGTTGAAATTCAACAGTTGTGGGATTATGGAATAAATATTAAGACAGGAGTTTTTGAGATTAATGAAAAAGAATGCACGTTACCATATGAGCTAAGTATTGGCTATGTTTTATCGTTAGTAAATGTAGGTGGTGCCAAAAATATTGGACTGGTTGGTTTTGATGGTTATGATAGGGAAGATATTAGGCAAATTAGGATGAATGAACTATTAGCTTTATACAGCAAAGAGTCGCTAATTTCAATTGATACTTTAACTCCTTCAACGTACGATTTATCACACAGCTCAATTTATGCTGGAAAAATATAAAACCTTATGTTAAATACAAATTATCTTCTAGAAAAATTAACTAGCAATCAACAAACTATTGGTACCTGGAATATTATTAATTCCCCAATGCTTATAGATGTTATTGCTAGTACTGACATTGACTTTATTATTATTGATGCTGAACACGGTAGTTTTTCTTACGAAACTGCACAAACCTTGGTGAGTATTTGTCAGTCACACCAAGTTAGTCCAATTATGCGGGTAGGAGAAATAAATGAAAGCCTTATTTTAAGAGCGCTAGATATTGGTATGCATGGTATCCAGTTACCAAACATTCAAACTGCTGAAGACGCTCAACTATTCGTGCAATATGCAAAATATCCACCAATTGGTATTCGAGGATTTTCGCCGTATACTAAAGCGGGTTTGTATGATGTAAATAATGCTAAGATAATGACAAAACTTGCCAATGATAATACCTTATTAATTGCGAATGTTGAGGATGAAATTGGTTTGAAAAACTTAAGTGATATTGCGAAAATAGAAGGTATAGATGTAGTTTTTATTGGTCTATTTGACTTGAGTAAGTCGCTTGGTATTCCTGGTGAAATTCAGAATGAATTGGTTTTAGAGAAATTAGATGAGGCGGTTAAAATAATTCATAATTGTAATAAAAAAATAGGCTCTATTGCAACTACACCAGAAATGCTTTCTATTCTGAAAGGTAAAAACTTAGACTATATCACTTATTCGGTTGATACTGGCATGGTTAAGAGTGCTTACCAAAATATTATTAAAGAATTTGAGAAATAGATATGAATTATAGATTCAAGCAAATGCAATCATTATTAGATGATAGAAAATATTTTAAACTGGTTTGCGGCGCAGGTAATGAAGATGCGGAGGAGGTTAAAAGGTTAACTGTTTTATATACTTTAGCTGGCGCCAAAGGACTGGATGTCTCAGCTAGTCCAAAGGTGGTAAGATTCTGCATGGAAGGCATAGATTTGGCATTTGAATTAGCTAATAAGTTTGGCATTATTCTTAATATCCGTCCTTTTATTATGGTTAGTGTGGGCATGCCTGGAGATCACCATGTGCGTAAATCTTATATTAATTTAGATACCTGTTTGAAATGTGACTTATGTATTCCTGTTTGTCCTACTGATGCTATTCCTAAAGAGTTAATCGTCATAAAGGATAAGTGTATTGGGTGTGGCAACTGTAGTGCCATTTGCCCTAAGTCAGATATTATTCATTATGAGCATAACAATAGGGAGTTAGAAACGCTATTGCCAGATTGCTTGACAGCTGGCGCTGAACAAATTGAGCTTCACGCCGCTATTGCAGATGATACGGCAATTATGCAAGAGTGGCAATTAGTTAGTGATGTTAATCCAGATGGGCATATATCAATGTGCTTAGATCGCTTACATTTGTCAAATTTTGCTTTTGAAGAGCGGGTTAGAAAGGCTAAAGAAATTGCAGGAGAGCGTTTAATAATTCAGTCTGATGGCTATCCAATGAGTGGTGGAGAAGATGACTTTAATACCACTCTTCAGGCAATTGCTACGGCTGATGTTCTTAACAAGAAATTTAATATGAAGTTAAGAAAAGCAAAAAATGTACTCATTTATAAGAAGGAAAATGAAGTAGATCAGTTATTATCTGGAGGTACTAACTCATTAACAGCAATATTAGCAGATCAGACGGGGGTTAAATTCCAAGGTGCGTCTCTAGGTACTTTTGCAAGGAAAATTGTTAAAGATGCGATTAACAATGAGAATTTTTATGAAGATATTGACAATATAAAAAAAGGTTATTTAATTGCTAGAGAGCTAGTGGTTGCTAATATCGGAGAACCAGACCTATAATGAATGTAGATTTAGTTATTTTTGATAAAGACGGTACATTGATTGATATTCATTATTACTGGGGTGGAATGGTAAAATTAAGGGCAGAAATGCTGTCTGAAAGATACATTAAACCCGGTCAACAAAAAAAAGTTACTCAAGAACTCATGTTTAATATGGGTATTGATTTAAATACTAATAAGATTAAACCTACGGGCCCAATTGGTATCAAACCTAGAGAGTATATTATTGATACGGCCCATCAAACAATAAAGAGATATTTCGATACAATTACGCTAGAGCAAGTATCATTAGTATTTAAAGAAATTGATATTTACTCTCAGGCGCATTTAGAGGAATTGGTTAAGCCTTTGATAGGTGTTGAGGAGTTACTAATAAAACTAAAACAAAAAAAAATTGCAATTGCAATTGCAACAACTGATTTGACCAGTCGTGCTAAATTAGCCATGAGTAGTATTGGCTTGATACATTATTTTGATAATATTGCAGGTTCAGATTTAGTTGATAGGGTAAAACCTAGTCCAGATTTAGTTGATTATTTGTGTGAGAAAACATCAATTGATCAGAGTAAAACTTTAGTTGTAGGTGATTCTATTGTTGACATGCGGATGGCAGAATCGGCAAAAGTTAATTTTATTGGCGTTAAAACAGGATTGTATACACCTGAATTTTTAGAGTGTAGCCAGATAGTAGTTGATAATTTAGTTGGTATGGAAGAGTTGATATCATGAAAGCGGTAGGTATGATACCTGTTAGGCTTGAATCTAGCCGCCTGCCAGAGAAAGCTTTGTGCGATATTTTAGGGCTTCCTATGATTATCCATACACTGAAGCGCACTCAATTAGCGAAATCCCTAGATGAAGTGTATGTTGTTACTGACAGTGAAAAGATTAAGTCCTTGGTTGAATTTCACCAAGGTAAGGTTATTATGACGAGCACAGGGCATCAAACTGGATCGGATCGATTGGCAGAGGCTGCTGGATATGTAGATGCTGATATTATTGTTAATGTTCAAGGTGATGAGGCCTTAGTTAACCCTGTGGATATTGATACAGGTATTAAAGGCTTGATTGATTCAGAGGCCGATATTTCAATATTGTTGACTAAGTTTGCTAAAAAACAATCTTATGGGGATATTAAGGCGGTTATTAATCTGAAAAATGAAATTATGTATCTATCAAGAAATGACATTCCATCCGACTCAAGAACTTCTGTTGATAAAACTTTGAAGGCTTATCATGTTGTTTCATTTAAAAAAGATTTTCTGATTAAGTATGCACGGTTAGAGCAAACTCCATTGGAAAAAATAGAGTACAACGAGTATTTAAGAATTTTAGAGAATGGGTATAAGATACAAGGAGTTTTGGTCGATAGTGATGCTATTAGTATTGATACTCAAGAAGACTTAGAGATTGTTAGAGGTAAGATGAAAACTGACAGGATTGTTAGTTTGTATTTATAATACTCAAAGATGACAATTGAAAAATACGAATTTATGGACTATAAAAAAAGCTAATGGATTCGCTCCAAAATATTTACGGCGATAAATTTTGCTAGGTAGTCATCAACGAAAGCAGTTACAACAATACAGTCAGTCTATTAATGCGCTCAATAGAGAGCTTGGAAAGAATACCGATCTTTATGTTAACAATGTTTTAAGTAAAGATCCTTATGCAGGTGGAGGGCTCATACTTCTCTTGAAAAATAAACGTATTCCATTTGTGCCTTTCTCAAGAAAATTACTTTATATAAGTAAATATTTTGCCACGAGTTTTGCTTTTTTAGTGCTATGGATTAGTAAAAAAATATTATTTAATTTAATGATTCCTCGCATCAATATAAAGAATATTGATCATTTACATGTCGTAGATATTTTTCTTCTGTCGAAGAATATAGCTCAATCAGGAAAATTTCAAGATAGGTATTTATCGGAGTTAACAAAAGTTCTAAGAAAAAATAATCTGAATTATATGTATCTTCCTTGTTTTTATCGAGATGGATATAATCCAATCATATGGTTTAAGCTTTATAGAATTTTAAAAAAATCGAAACATCAGTTTATTAGTGAATATGATTTATTAACCTATCTTGATATTTTAAAAATAGTCAAATTTTTGTTTAGATACCTATTTTTATTACTTAGTTTTATCAAAGAGCATAAAGTAGAAAGTAATATAGATGAAGCTATTCATTATTCACTAGAAAACAGCTTAAAAGATTATACCTTACTTGCTTATATTCGTTATTTAGTGGGCGTTAATTTGGCTAAAAATTTAAACAATGCTAAATTACTGTCTTATTGTGAATATCAAGTAGTGGATAAGTCCCTCTACAAAGGTATTAAGGATATTGACAAGGGGTTTAAAATTTATGCATACCAGCAATTAAGAACACATGAGTTTTTTATGAATATGAAAATTCCAGAGCAGGATAAATACATAGGGATAGCTCCCGATAAAATTATTGTTAATGGAGATTACTACTTACCAAAGAAAACCAGTTATAAATATACAGCACTATCTATTAGGAATAAAGAGGTTTTCTATACAGCTTCCGATAAAAAATCTAATAATTGCCTAATTTTATTGCCATATAATAGCGCGTATTCTATCTATATTATTAACTCTATAATGGAGTCAAAAATAATAAATAATGATTTTTATATTAAACCACATCCAACGTTAGATTTAAAAATTTTAAAACAACATTGGGAATATGGAAATATTATTTATGGTGATTTGTACCAATATATTCCGAATGCAAATATAATTATTACCGCTATAGGGGGGGCTGCTCTTGAGGCTGTGTCAATGGGTGTAACAGTTATTATTATTGAAAATAAAAATGATTTTAACATTAATCCACTTATTGGATTAGGCAAGGGAATCATTTGGGACATTGTTTATAATGGTAAAGAATTGAATACAGTCTATGAAAATCTTTTGGAAAAAAGAGTGAATAATTTTGATGAGGTTATGGATTATTCAAAAAAATATAGAGATTTATTTTTCTCTAAACCTTCAGATAAAGATATTCTGACTAGTTTTGATGCCTCTAACTCGACTAAGTAATAATTTATAACTTATGTTTGATAAATAAATGAAGATAACTGCAGTAATTCCAACAAAAGATCGACCTAATGACCTGTATAAAGCTGTTATTTCGATAGTTAATCAAGCTCGCCCCCCAGATGAGTTGTGTATCGTAGACCAAAGTTCTGATAATAGCTCAAAGATTGAGGTTGCAAAAGCACTTAATAAAAATAGTTGTATAGTTGTCAAGTATATTCACGATACATCAATACTTGGTTTGGTTGATGCTAAAAGAGTAGCCACTGAAAAATCAAGTGGTGACTTAATTTGTTTTCTTGAAGATGATGTTGTTTTAGAAAAAAATTATCTTAATGAAATTGAAAAGGGTTTTTTCATAAATAAAAACATGGTTGGGTGTTGTGGAATTATAACCAACCCACCTGTTTATACAAAATCACAATTAAATATTTTTAAACTTTTTCATAGAGGCATTTTTAACGATCCAAGGGTTGATATCTATGGTAATTTTGATGGATTAAACCATTTATTGATACCTAGTAGAATGATATCAGGCGGTTTATCTGCTTGGCGATCTGAGGTTTTTGAGAATGTTAAGTTTGATGTAAAAAACCACTTCCACATGTATGAGGATATAGATTTTTCAACAAGAGTTTATGAATACTATAATGGAAAATTATTTATAAATCCAAATGCGCGTCTAGCACATAACTTTTCCCCCATTAATAGGGATATGCATGGTCAATTACAGATTAGAAAATTAATCGAATGTATTGTATACTATAAAAAAAGATCTAGATATCAATGGTCTTTAACTGCATTATTATGGCTTTTATTTGGCCTTCTTATTGATGCGACCTTTAAGTCAATAAGACTTAAAGATTATTCAATCATAAAAGGTTACTTAATTGGCGTATATAGAGGTACAAAGAGAGAGCTTTATGATTAGAATATTTATTCTATACATGTATTGTTGGATTTTTTATGAATAATAATATATTTATAGAAAAACCTTTAATAGTTTTGTCTATGTTACTTTCAGTAGTATTACTAGAGGCTGTAATACTTCTAACCGAAGGGCGCTATTATTCAATTATCTCCATTGTTGCATTGCTATATGTTCTAGCTTATATCTACATGATTGTTTTTAGTGTTAAGCAGTTTTCATTGAAAGAAATTATTCTTATTCTTATATCTATAAAGTTGATTGTGTCTGCTTCAATTCTGACATCCGGTTCTTTGTCAGTTATTATGGGTACTGGCAGTGATTGGGCAGATTTCCATATTCCAAGATCATTAAGACTACTGGAAGAGAGAGGGGTGATTGAGTCCCTTTATTCAGTTGAAGGAACTTTTAATGGAAGGTTGACACATATTGTAATTGCTTTGTTTTCTTTATTTATTGATTTTGTGGGAATAAATGGAAAGAGTATAGAGAATATTGCAATTATGTCCAATATGATGAGCTTTTTATTGGTGCCAGTTATAGTTTCAATGTACTATTATGCAACTTTAAGCTTTTCTAATTCTAAAAAATTTGCAAGAAGATCAGCATTTTTTATAGCCCTAAATCCATTTTTTATACTTTCAACATCCTTCCCCCTAAAAGAAATTTTATTGTTTCTTGCCATTGGCTTCTTTTTATTATGGCTTTTAAAAAAACAAGGCTCTGTAATGATGCTGGTGATATCTTTTGTGATAATAGCTCTTGAACGTGTTTATTTGATTCCTCTATTAATCCTTTTTGTTATATTTATAAGGGGTGGCCCTTTTACTTTAGTTTTTTCAGCTTTAGCAGGTGTTCTATTTATTGAATTATTTATTGGAATTGAAGTTGCATTTGTTATGTATTCAACGCATGTTGTTTCATTGGTAGGGCTTGATGGGTCTTATTTACCAGGACATGGAATTTTGTCTAATTTTATAAGAGGAGGGTTTGGTCCTTTTTTCTTTCGCCCATTCCTGGAAGAATTTACCAGTGCTGGAGCTCTTGGAGTTTCTAAGTCTTTACTATATTTATTTTTTGGATTTTTTTTTATAAAATCTTTTTTTTATACTGACGGCCCTCTTAAGATTATCTTATTTATTTATTTATTTATTATTTTCCTCCTTCCTTTTCATGGCACTCTTAAACTATTTCTTTTGGTGGCTTTTGGCGGAATATTTCTTGATCGCGTTTCATTTGTGCACTACATGAAAAAACCTCCAGTAAATAAATTATTTAGAGTCTTTTTCTTAGGTAAGGGTAAAAAGGGTGGCGTCTAATGTGTGGAATGGTTGGTTATTGGGATAGAGAAAGAAAAGCAAATATCAATACAATTCAGATGATGTCTGAAAAGCTTCAACATAGAGGGCCAGATGGATCTGGTGTATGGCTGAATTCATCCTCTACTTTGGCCTTAGCGCATAGAAGACTTTCAATTATAGATCTAACAGAAGCTGGACATCAGCCTATGTTATCTAGTTGTGGCAAGTTCGTATTGGTATTTAATGGGGAGATTTACAATCATCTTGAGTTACGTCGAGATCTAGAAAGTGAGAATGTCGGTGTTACCTGGTATGGACATTCCGACACTGAAACTTTGCTAATTTCCTTACAATTCTGGGGTGTAGAAAAAACACTGAAAAAACTTAACGGGATGTTTGCTTTTGCTTTATGGAATGATTCAGAGCAGAAGTTATTTTTAGCTCGAGATAGGATGGGGGAAAAGCCACTATATTATGGAAATAATAACAATTGTTTCTTCTTTGGCTCAGAATTAAAAAGTTTCAAACCCCATCCTGGCTGGAAGGGTGAAGTGGATCGTAACGCCTTGGCATTATTTATGCGCTATAGCGTAGTTCCGTCACCTTGGAGTATTTATCAAGGTATTAATAAACTACCACCAGCACATTTTGTGATTATTAGCGATAATGGTGCCAGTATTAGTAAGCCACGTTGTTATTGGAGTTTGTCGAATATTGCTGAAGAAAGCTCAGGGGGTGCTAGGGGTAGTGTTAAGGATTTAACAGATGAACTTGACAATCTATTGAATAATGCAGTAAGCAGTCGCATGGCTTCCGATGTTCCCTTAGGTGCTTTTTTATCTGGAGGGTTGGATTCCACTATAGTGGCAGCATTAATGCAAAAACACTCTAGCAAGCCAATTAAAACATTTACTATTGGCTTTAATGAGAAAGGTTATAACGAGGCAACTCATGCCAAAGATGTGGCACAATACCTAGGAACGGACCATACAGAACTCTATGTAGGGCCTAAGGAGGCAATGAATGTAATTTCTAATATTGGCTCCATTTGGGATGAACCGTTTGCCGATTCATCGCAAATACCAACATTGCTTGTTAGTCAGCTTGCAAAACAACATGTAACGGTAAGCCTTTCTGGAGATGGAGGAGACGAGTTATTTTGCGGCTATAATCGTTACACAAAGGGATATCAAATATGGGAAAGGTTAAAGGTATTGCCCCTACCTATTAGAAGAGTTATTGCTCGTTTAATAGATATTTTTCCTACTACGCCACTAGAATATTTAATACATTTTCTACCTATGAAATACCAGGTGCCACACTTAACCAATGGATTGTCCAAATTGGCTGATGTAATGAGACAGGAATCAGACTTGCAATATTATCAAAGTTTAGTGTCTCATTGGAAAAATCCACAAAAAGTGGTGCTAAACTCTGTTGAACCGAAAACCTTGTTTAATAATCCCGATAAACTGCCAAATCTTGATGATTTTAGGGAGCAAATGATGTTTATTGATAGTGTGTCTTATTTGCCTGATGATATTTTGACCAAAGTCGATAGAGCTAGCATGTTTGTGAGTTTAGAAGCCAGAGTTCCGTTGCTTGACCATCGAATTGTTGAGTTTGCGCAAAAAATTCCAATATCATTAAAATATCAAAATGGAGAAGGTAAGTGGCTATTGAGAGAAGTATTAAATAGATATGTTCCGAAAAAATTAATGGATAGGCCAAAAATGGGCTTTGGGATTCCTATCGATGAATGGCTAAAAAAAGATCTGAGAGAGTGGGCTGAAGAGCTTTTAAGTGAGAAGAGGCTGAGAGAGGAAGGCTTTTTTGATTATAAAGTTATTAGAAAAATGTGGAATGATTATGTAAATGGAAAACTTCAAAGTCATTATTATTTATGGGATGTTTTAATGTTTCAAGCATGGTTAGATGAACAGTAAAAAGATACTTGTAATTGGCACTGATCCTGGCATGCTGTTAAATTTTAGAGAGGATCTTTTAAAGTCTTTAGTATGTGCTGGTTTACTTGTTAAGACATTATCAAATCCCCTTAATAAGAATCAAAAAATAAGATTGAAATCTCTTGGTGTTTCTGTTAACTCTATTTCTATTTCTAGAAATAGTTTGAATATCATTCACGATATTCAAATTTTTATCAAAATATTTTTTGCTTATAAAAAAATAAAGCCTGACATTGTTCTGTCTTATACTATAAAGCCAGTTATATGGGGAGGGGTTGCCTCTAGATTTACCAAGGTTGATTTTTACGCATTGATAACAGGACTTGGTTTCACATTTCATGGGGATTCACTTAAAAGAAGAGTGCTAACCAGTCTAGTTATTTTCCTATATAAAATATCTTTAAAAAAATCTAAAGCTGTAATTTTTCAAAATAAAGATAATAGGGATATTTTTGTTAATAAGGGTATCGTGCCTTTTTCTAAAACATGTATTGTAAATGGATCTGGTGTAGATACTGTAAAGTTTAATGTTGTAAAGTTTCCTAAAAATGACATTCGCTTCTTATGTATTTCTCGTTTACTTGGAGAAAAGGGTTTGAGAGAATATGCAGAGGCCGCAAGAATTGTAAAAGATAAATTTCCCAATGTTGAGTTTGATTTGGTTGGATCGGAGGATTCATCCCCTGATGCGATATCTTTAAGTGAAGTTGACAACTGGGCAGACTGTATTAATTACAGAGGGCCGAGTAGCGATGTTCGTAAATATATTAAAGAATGTCATGTGTATGTGTTGCCATCCTATCATGAAGGGCTACCCAGAAGCACTTTGGAGGCTATGTCTATGGGGCGCCCTATTTTAACTACGAATGCTGTGGGTTGTAGAGAGACCGTAAAAAATAGTGTTAATGGCTTTAAGGTTCCAGTTAAATCAGTCGAAAAACTTGTAGAAATGATGATTTGGTTTATTAGGCACAGTGATCAAATTGAAAAAATGGGTTTAGCGAGTAGAAAGATGGTTGAAGATAAGTTTGATGTGCGTAAAGTAAACAAAGAAATGTTAAAAATTATGGATATTAAATGAAACGAGCTTTTGATTTATTTTTTGGTGTAATATTATTGTTATCATTGGTAATTATAATGCTATTGACTGCTATTGCAATTCGACTAACATCCAAAGGGTCAACACTTTATTGGTCTGATAGGGTTGGTAAAAATAATAATATTTTTAACATGCCTAAATTTAGATCAATGTTGACAGATACTCCTGCTGTAGCAACCCACCTATTAGACAATCCAGATGCCTATTTATCTCCTATTGGAAGCTTTTTACGCTCAACTAGTTTAGATGAGCTACCGCAACTATTTTCAGTGTTAAGGGGTGACATGAGCTTCGTGGGGCCACGTCCTGCGCTTTATAATCAAGATGATTTGATTTCTTTTCGCACTGAGAAGGGCGTAGATAAATTATTGCCTGGTATTACAGGCTGGGCACAAGTGAATGGACGAGATGAATTATCAATTCCTGATAAAGTTGCATTGGATGTAGAATATCTAAATCATCAATCCTTTTGGTTTGATATGAAAATATTGTGGATGACTTTCTTAAAGGTTATTAAACGCGATGGCGTGACTCACTAGTAAGGGTGGCGGTTGTGTTAAATTAGATTGTCGATTTTCTGTAGTCAATTAATAATCAACCAGTTACTATCATTCCAGCTTTGAAGATACCTCATAGCGCTAGTTTCTGATTTCCAGCCACCTCTAAGCATAATTTTCTCAAGCGGGATATTTTTGTCTAATAAATCAAGTGCAGCGCCAACTCTAAATGAGTGGCCTGACAGTTCTCCAATTTTATTCAGACCAGCTTTCTTTTGAAGGTTTTTTAAAATATGGTTAATTGATGCAGGTGTAAGTGATGGGTTAGTAGATAGATTTCGTTTAAAGCTTCTAAGGATATAACCACTGTCTTGATCAATTGCTAGTGACCAGCTTGAAATCATCTCAGACAGCTCATTAGATATTGGAATTATTTTTCCTTCATTGTACTAATCGGTTTTAGAGTGTCTAAGTAAAAGTGCATGTTTATGATCGCCAAAATGTTGCAGGTCTTCAAATTTAAATTGACAAATTTCAGAGCGTCGACGCATGGTTTCATAGCCGAGTTGTAAAAGCAGTTTGTTTCTGAGACCGACAATATCGTCAGAACAAACATCTTTGAGTTTGGTTAGAATATCATAAGTCAGAGGTGTTGCTTGTTTTTGAGGTTTGCCAAATTTTCTTCTAAGCTTTTTAAAAGTTAGAATAACCACGGGTTCTTTTGTAGGGTTGGTGCTTTTAGTGAGATTGAATATACTGCTAAGGCTGGCTACTCGCCTTTGGATTGTTGCAACAGTTAGGGTTTCACCCATCTGCAGGATGTAGTCCGCAAACTGCTCTTCATGAATATTAAAGGGATCATAGTGATATTTCTGACACCAGTCGGAATAATGCATATAATCTGATCTATACGATCTGATTGTGTTGGGCGCATAGGCACCCTCTAAAGATTTAAAAAGATAAGTTATTTTTTTCACGTTTAATATTGATTGATATATTAAACATCATTATATGTTATTTATATGATTTCGTCAAGACAAATAAAAGCCGCACGCGCACTCCTTGGCTGGAAAGGTCAGGACTTGGCCGACAAGAGCGGCGTTGGTGTTGCCACGCTAAGAAGGTATGAGGCTCAAGACGGAATTCCTAACGCAAACAAGTTTGTCCTTAAAGCCATTAAAGGCTGTCTTGAGGGGGAGGGGATCGTGTTTTCTGGAGACCCCGTTAAGAGCCCAGGCGTGTCACTCAATCAAAAAGACTAGTTAGACGGTCTTTCTTCTTTTTTGCAGTTCAAGTAGCTCGCCGAGTGTCTTCGAGAACTGCCTTTCGTCCGCAGTTCGATAGCGCTGAACCAGGCTCAGTTTTTGGGTGTCGGGTATGGCCGCATCTCTGATCTGCTGGGTGCGTTTGTCTAAATCTTTGAGGATGTATTGAACTTGTATATCCTTAGCAAGTCTATGAACAACAATCTCAAGATACTCTTGCAAGGCAGAAGATTTTATTTTTTTAGTATCTTTTAAAATATTCTCTATTGGTAATAGTTCCTCTTTAGATGATCCGTTTACAATTATGATATTGACCTTGTTAGTATTTGATTGATTGGTTTCTCGAGATATAAATTCATACATACCAAGATTCTCTTTAACACACTTTTCAAAAATGTAGTCAGCGGTCAGGTGCATGTTGTCTTCAATGTATGTCCATCCCGAGACATCACTAAGGTTTTGGTGGTCAATCTCGTTTATTAGGTCTATCTTGTTATTGAGTGCTAAGGGGTTGTATTGCCAGTCGCCTGTGATCGTGTCGTATACCACCTGAGTTAGTCTTTCACTGCTGTTATCAAGGCTCCTGATTGACTCCTCTGGGTGTCCCGCCTCGCTACTGGCGAGATCAAACATGGCGCTTTCAGTTTGCTGGATGCGCATCAGTCTGACGGTGCACTCGGCCAGCTTTGAGATGAGGACTCTTTCGATGGAGGATTGCGGCTCAAAGTCAGCGCTGAATTCCTCGACGGTCTGATCAAAGAGTGACTGCTCGTTAACGTCTAGCCAGCGCCTTGCGGTCAGGCCGTGGGTGAGCGAGTTGCGACTGGAGACGGCCTTGCCATTGTCGGTCTTTGGGCCGGTGCTGTGCTTATCTTTTTTAGTCATGGCGTTAAGGTTATAATTGAACTATATACCTTATTTTAACTGGATTTATAAAATTATATGCGCCCAAAAAAACCTTTTTTACGAAACGAACTGACCTTTGATAAATGCCCTTATCGTCTTTAAAAGAAACTTTTAAATAAACCCTAGCATGATATACTCTGTATATATAATATTGAAATGAAAACAATAAATTGGGATACCAAGAAAGAAGAAA
>Ga0233442_1001361_pt1 | contig 18970 bp, 16 predicted proteins | sample SI_123_September_3_FD_182789 | JGI IMG/M metagenome (GOLD analysis project Ga0233442, IMG submission 182789) | Seawater microbial communities from Saanich Inlet, British Columbia, Canada - SI_123_September2016_150_MG | ecosystem: Environmental > Aquatic > Marine > Inlet | place: Canada: British... | reverse complement strand
TGACGTGTGGGGGCATCAGGTATTCACCACGCCAGAAATCCTGCGCATCGAATCTGAAATCGGCGAAATCGCGGATCGGCTTTCTAAGAAATATTCAATCGCGCCGCCCCTTTCGACCGTCGAGAAACTAATCCGGAAGCATTGCCTCAATGCGGAACAGGCCGCCGCCGTCCGCGCGGCGACCAGCGGTGCAAAGATCACTATCCTGGAGGGCGCTCCCGGCGCGGGCAAGACAACGGCTTTGGCGGCCATCACCGATTCCTGGGCCGACGCCGATGTAGGGTACCGTGTGATCGGTGCGGCCACGGCTTGGAAGATTTCGTTGGCTCTCCAAAATGAGCTAGCAATCGATGCGCGTGCAACGGACTCGTGGCGCGTTGGTGCCGAACACGGTGTTCCATTTCTCGATAAGAAGACCGTGCTAATTGTCGACGAGGCTGGCCTTCTCTCAAGTCGCCAGATGCATAGCATTCTGTCAGCGGTAGAGGCTGCGGATGCACGTGGTCTCGATCCGCATCTCATTCTAGTCGGCGATCGCAACCAGTTACAAAGCGTCGGTGCCGGTTCAGGATTGGCGCTTGCCGCAAATTTTTCTTCGGTGCAGTCGGTCGCCAAGATCGTTCGGCAGCACGAACAATGGGCCCGAGATGCTATTGTTGCCTTCGGGAGAGGCGATGCAGGCGAAGCGCTTGAAGCATTTGAGAGCCGAGGATTGTTACATGAAACAATTGGACCCAAGGCAACCGTACGCGCGATGGTTGATGCCTGGGAAGCTCACGAGAACACCGCGCCGGGACGTTCTCTACTTATAGCCAAGACCAACACCCAGGTGCGAGCGATTTCGGCTGAGGTCCGCGCCCGGCTTCGCGGACGGAACGTCATTCGTGGCGAGGATGTGACGCTCAAAGCCGTTACATCTTCGAATTTGACCGTACCGCTGCCATTGGCCAATGGCGATCGCATTCGATTCCTCACTCGCATCAAAATCGGCGAGATCAAAATAATCAACGGCACCGAAGCGACCGTCGAGTCAATTCATGCCGCTGGCGACGAACGTTTTGACATTACGGTGCGGAACGGTGCAGGCCGGGTCACCTTCTCCACCGATGAGATTGCCGATGACAAGGGCCGCGTAAAGCTGACTCACGCTTACGCCACGACGATTTATGGCGCGCAGGGCTACACCACCGACCGCGCATTCGTGTGGCTGTCACCTGAGATGGATCGCCATTCCATTTTGGTCGCGTCGAGCAGGGCGCGCGATACAACAACCCTTTTTTGCGATCGCAAATCGCTTGGTACAAGAATTGTAGCGGAGCTGCCTCTTTCCGAACGAAGCCACGCGAACGAAATTGACTCGATATCGCGGCGCACTTACCTGGTGGGTCAACTGGCCCGCTCCGGTTTCAAGCGCTCGTCCCTCGACATTCTGGTAGCTGCACAGGCCCGTGAAGCCGCGCAGTTCCGCCACGAAGCAGAGCGGATACCAGAGCGCAAAGCAGCAAAGGCGACCCGCAGGCGGGGCCATTCAAGGGAGATGTCCCTTGAGTAGACCCTCTTCAACGCAACGGTTCAATCGGCGGGTGAAACGCCGATCCAATCCTCGAAAAGACTTGACGCCCGCGACAGGGAGCGGGCGTTTCGCACTTCATTGCGGCGCGGAGCTTTGCCCGTGAAGCGTACCGCACTCTCACCTTTGCGACGGCCTCTTCGCGTAAAGCCTGGGCGATCGGACAACATTGCTGGGTCGTTCGATAAGATCAACGACAATACTCCAGGCGATTGCTCCGCTCCTGGCAAGGTCCGCAAAAGAGGGCGAGTACCGCCGGAGGTGTCGGATTATTCAGTAAGCTCCGAGTTGCCAGAAAGTACCCCGATCTCAGAAAATGAAGTCCGAGCGCTAGAAATCTTGCTGGGTGTCGAATTGAAGGAGCTGCTCGCTCGCGGAATCTGCAAGGCTCTGAAATAACTGGCCCATTGAACTGTTGACAAATTGACCGGACAGCTGCGCAATTGCCGTTTGGAAGTGTATTTTTTGCTTTGACAGACAGTTGGTGACGCGATGACCAAACATGTTTTCCGGAACTCAACGCAAGCCGATGCGAATGGATCCAAGCGCGTGGCCTTGTACCTGCGCGTCAGCACCGGTCGGCAGGCCGCGAACGACGTATCATTGCCGTCACAGCGGGATATCACCACTTCCCATTGCGAGACCAACGGCTGGATCGTGATCGAGGAGTATGTCGAGGCCGCCACCGCGACGGATGACCGCCGACCAGCCTTTCAGCAAATGATGGAACGCGCCTGCGATCCCGATAGGCCATTCAACACGATCGTCTTCTATTCGTTCAATCGATTCTTCCGCAACGGCGCCGACATGGAGCTTGCGATCCGCAAATTGCGCAAGCACGGCGTCGAGGTTGTATCCGTCACCCAACCAACCGGTGACGATCATTCTCGGGAGTTGATGCGCCAGCTAATTGGCGTCTTCGATGAGCACACCTCGCGTGAGATTAGTAAGAACACGACGCGTGCGATGCGCGAATCGGCCAAGCAAGGCTTCTGGAATGGGGCAACGCCGCCGCTTGGCTACAAAATTATCGAAGCCGAACGCCGCGGACAGAAGATCAAGAAGAAGCTTGCCATTGACGCCGTCGAAGCTGAGATCGTCAAACTCATCTACGCCATTTACCTGCAAGGCGACGGGACGACCGGCCCGCTGGGAGTGAAGGAGACCACCTCCTGGCTCAACAGCCACGGCTACCGAACCCGGCGCGGATCGACATTCGGCGTCGGACCAGTTCACAAGATTCTGACCAACTCTTGCTACTCCACCGGGCTGTGGCTTTACGGCAAGCGGGACTCGCGCAATGGCGGTCAGCACGATCCTTCGAGCGCTATTCCAGTTCCGGTACCGATTTTGATTGATATCGATATCGCTGAACATGTTTTGGCGAAGCTCAAGCAGAATAATCCGAAGAATACGCCGCCGCGCGTCGTGAACGGTCCCTCCTTGCTCACGGGTATTGCCGTCTGTGCTTCCTGCAGTTCCGGCATGACCCGCACGGGGACGAACCGTCGTGGAAAATCCTACTCATACTATAGCTGCGCTGGCTGTCATCAGAAGGGCAAGAGCGTCTGCAAAGGGCGGCATATTCCGGCCGCTGTTCTCGACGATATCATCCTGAGCAATCTCAAGCAGCAACTGTTGACCCCTGACCGCCTAGCCTCATTGCTGCAGACGTTGGCGGACCGGCAATCTGCCAAGACGGACGCCGTTGACCGCCGGCTGATCTCGCTGCAGCGCGAGGTGGCTGATACTGACGAGCGCCTGCGCCGGCTTTACCGCTCGATCGAAGATGGCATCGTCGAGCTCGACGACATCTTGCGGGAACGCACCGCAACCCTGAAATCCGAACGTGAGCGAGCAAAAGCGGCGCTTGATCGCGCCCGAAGTCAATGCGGCACGGTGGCGACGATCGATCCCGCGAAAATCGACGCCTTTGCCCGGTTGATGACTGAAAAACTCGACAACGGCGATACCAATGCCCGCAAGGGCTATATCCGCTCGATCGTCGATGCCATCGAGGTCGACGACAAGGCCATCAGGATCGTTGGCAATAAAGACGTCCTGCAGGCGGTCATTGCCGGCAAACAGAACACGAACAGTAATGTTCGTGGTTTTGTACGCAATTGGCGCGCCCGACAGGATTCGAACCTCTGCCCCCAGACTCGCAGTCTGCTGCTACATAGTAGCGGGGATCTTAGACAATTCGCGGTACAACGCTTGTACTGGGAACTCTCCGTAGTTGTCAGCCACCGTCTTGCGCCCATGCCCAGTGATCGCTTCAAGGATATCTTGAGCTAGCCCATAGCGGCGGCCAAGTGTTTTAATTCGGTGTCGCCACGAATGACTGGGCGACAATCTGGGATCGGTGAGACCCAACGATCGGACCCAGCGCCCGATTACTTTTGTCCCATTGCCGCCGCGCTTACCAAATTTGTCAGGTGATAGTTTTGGAAAAAGCGGCCCCGCTTTCACCTTGTCCACATACTGAAGAAACCCAGACTCAATTAACGCAGGATGTAGCGGCACGAGACGCTCGGAGCTCGCGGTCTTTAGCGATCCAGCTTCTGGATCCATTTTCATGCACCAGATGCCGTCGACCTGTAGAATGTCTTCTCGCCTGAGTTGGCAAAGCTCGGACACGCGGGCGCCCGTGTAAGCGCCGAGAAATGGTATCCAACGCTTGACGGGATCTTTTTCACCCGTTGCGGCAGTCAGGATGACAGTAGCCTCTTCATCTGTGAAGCTCCGCTTACGCTCATTCGTAGGTGTACGGATTTCTATCGAAACGCGCTCGGCTGGATTGGTTACGATCCGACGGTTATCGGCACCCCACTGCAAAATTGCTCGAAGCGGAGCAAGTTTTGCATTCTGAATGGTGCGAGGACGCAAATTGCCATTAACGAGCGCGTCTTTCCAACGGATTACATCGTCACTTGAAATTCTCGACGCGTCATCGTGACCAACAAAGTCAGTAAATTGACGGACAACTCGCGTCCATTCATAGACTGTTTTTTCTACTGGTTTGCGTTCCCGCGCCCATCCATCAAGAAGCCCTTTCATCGGCTGAGGTTTTGTTGACGATCCAGCGCTCGTCGAACGAACTTGAGCGCTAACCGATTGGAAGCCGTAGTTTCCCTTGGCGTATTCGGCGAGGGTCAGGCTCGCCCGTTGCACTGCGAAACCAATAGCTTTGGCGACGTTCAAACGCGCCGCATCATCCACGATGAAGCCTTTTTCCGCGAGGCTCTCAGTTGCCTTAGCGCGGCACCAGTTCTCAGCATTCTGAATTTTCGTCTGAACGTCCTGGAGATGCGATCTGACTTCGACGGTCATGTAGGCATTGAGACTAATCACCTGCTGCTTCCACATGGCCTCCGCCAAACTGGTCGGCCAGGACTGCTCGCTGGGATTATCACGATGCTGCTCAATCCACCGGTCATGCCACACAGCGGCGATGGCGTGCGCTTCCGCTTCGCTTATTGAACGGGAGCCCTGGCGCAGATTGGCCCACCGCGCTTCGACCTCTGACAACGCTTGTGCGTGACGCTGCTTTGCGACCGCGGCATCTTTAGTTTTAAGGCTTTGCTTTTCTTCGCGCTTGCCCACAAGCGCGCGAAGGTCCGCAGGCACAGCTCTGCGAAACCAATAGACGCCGCTATCAGGATGCTTCCACGGACGTGACATTGCCAAGGGCATTTGTACCAGCCTTTTGTACCAAGCCGGTAGCCGTAAGCCTCTGATTTTGCATTAGTTCTGTGGAAACAATCGCTTAGATAAGCGATGGTGCCCAGGGGCGGGATCGAACCACCGACACTGCGATTTTCAGTCGCATGCTCTACCAACTGAGCTACCTGGGCGCCGCCCCGAACGCTGCCCGGGGAGAGCGCCGGTTTATAGTGAGACAGGGCCGCGCTGTCCAGCCATCGGCGGAATTTCCCGGTGGGCAGTGAGCGGCGGGAGCGCCTCGTAAAATTCCATCGGATTCAAGGGCTTCCGGCGCGGCTGGAACGCGCCAAACGGCCTATTTCGGCTCGTCCGGCTCATCCTCGTCGTCGCTCTCCCGGGCCGGAATGGCATAGGAGCCGGACAACCACCGATTCAGGTCGACGTCGCGGCAGCGCGCCGAGCAGAACGGCCTGGAGGCTTCGACCGACGGCTTGCCGCAGATCGGACAGGGTTTCGCGGCGGGCGCGGATTTGGCGCCGTCAGCTGGCATTCAACCAGCCGAACCGGATCGGGAAGCCCTCGCCGCCAAGCAGCGCCGCGGTTTCGTACAAGGGCAATCCTACGACGTTGGTGTAGGAGCCGACCAGCTTCACCACGAACGAACCGGCGATGCCCTGCACGGCATAGCCGCCAGCCTTGCTGCGCCATTCGCCGGAGCCGATGTAGGCTTGGATGTCATCCTCGCTCAGCCGCTTGAAGCGTACCCGGGTTTCCACCAGCCGCTGGCGGAAGGCCTCCTTCGGGGTCACCAGGCAGATCGCGGTATAGACGCGATGGTTGCGGCCCGACAGCAGCCGCAGGCATTGCGACGCCTCATCCACCAGTTCCGCCTTCGGCAGAATCCGGCGGCCGACCGCGACCACGGTATCGGCGGCAAGAATGTAGGAGCCACGCAGTTCGTCATCGAGCTGCACCGACTTGAGCGCGGCGTCGGCCTTGGCGCGCGCGAGGCGATTGGCGCAGGCGCGCGGCAGCTCGCCGCGCCTCGGGGTCTCATCGACATCGGCCGGACGCAGCGCGTCGGGCTCGATACCGGCCTGATTGAGCAGGCTGAGACGCCGCGGCGAGCCGGAGGCGAGAACAAATTTGGGACTGCCTAGCATGCGGGATTTATCGATTTGCTCGGGGGTCAATGGGCGCGGAAACTATCCGAAGGGCGTGGTCACGACAACAGTATGGCGGCTGATCAGGGTTCGATTTCCGACGATTTCGCCTACTCGTTCTTGATGGCGGCCGGTGCGAAACGCTCGCGGATGCGCTGGCGCAAACTGTCCCGGACATGCCGGTAGGCATCGAGCTGCAGTTCGCGGCGGCCCTCGACGCCGACCGGGTCGGGCGTCGGCCAGTATTCGACCGCGGTCGCCGAGGTCGTGGTCAACTGCAGCGCCTTGTGATGCGCCTCCGGCGACAGCGTCACGATCAGATCGAAATTCAGGCCTTCCCAGTCTTCCAGATCCGCAACCGTCCACGGCTTGTGATTTGAAATATCGAGACCGATCTCCTTCATCACTGCGACGGCGAAGGGATCGAGGTCGGCCTTGCTGACCCCGGCCGACTGCACATAGAGCCCGCGCGGAACCAGATGGCGCAACAGGCACGCAGCGGTCGGAGAGCGGACGCTGTTCTGTCCGCACATGAACAGGACGGCTTGCGGAGAATGCGCCATCTGTCAGGCTCGTCCGTCAGTGATGCACACCAGACTCGTCATGCATTTTGGCTTGCGCATGATCTGATCCGAAAACCGGTTTCCACTTTTCGGGATCATGCGCCGCTACCGTCACCTTTCCAGTGCAGCACCGAGATCAGGGTGAACAGCCGGCGCGAGGTCTCGAAGTCGATCCGCACCTTGCCCTCGAGTCGCTCCATCAGCGTGCGCGAGCCTTCGTCGTGCACGCCGCGGCGGCCCATATCGATGGCTTCAATCTTGTCCGGCGTCGCGGTGCGGATCGCCTGATAGTAGCTGTCGCAGATCATGAAGTAGTCCTTCACGATCCGGCGGAACGGCGTCAGCGACAACAGATGCACGACACAGGGCGTGCCGTCCTCGCGCTTGATATCGAACATCAGGCGATTGCCGGTGATGCCGATATGCAGGGTGAACGGCCCGTGATGCCCCCCTTCCGGCACGAACAGGTTTTTCTCGACGAGATCGTAGATCGCAATCGCGCGCTCATGCTCGATGTCCGGCCCCGATCGCCCGATCGATTCCTCATCGAGCGTCACCGCGACGACGCGGTTGTTGGCATTTTCATCTGGCGGGGGCTTGCTCATGTGAGATTGAGCCGCAACCCGACCGAGCGCGCGTGGGCGTCGAGCCCTTCGGCGTTGCCGAGCGTCATCGCCGCCGGCCCCAAAGCGCGGAGCTGCTCGGGTCCGCATTTCAAAATCGACGTCCGCTTCATGAAATCGAGCACGCCGAGGCCCGACGAGAAACGCGCCGAGCGCGCCGTCGGCAGCACGTGATTTGAGCCGCCAACATAGTCGCCGATCGCTTCCGGCGTGTGCGCACCGAGAAAGATCGCGCCGGCATTGCGGATGCGCGCGCTCAGGCTCTCGGGATCGGCCGTGATGATTTCCAGATGCTCCGCAGCAATGGCGTCGGCAAGCGCGACCGATTCATCGAGCGTCTTGACGACAATAATCGCGCCGAATTCGTTCCACGAGGCGCGTGCAATCGCCGCGCGCGGCAGTGTCGTCAATTGGGCTTCGACCGCACGCTCAACGTCGTTCGCAAGCGTCCCGTCATCGGTTATCAGAATCGATTGCGCGTTGGCGTCGTGTTCGGCCTGCGCCAGCAAATCGGCTGCGATCCAGTCTGGATTCGCGGTGCGATCCGCGATCACCAGCACCTCGGATGGCCCAGCGATCATATCAATGCCGACCTTGCCGAACACCAGCCGCTTGGCTGCAGCAACATAGGCATTGCCAGGGCCAACGATCTTCGCCACCGGCTTGATGGTCGCGGTGCCATAAGCGAGTGCCGCAACGGCCTGCGCGCCGCCAACGCGGTAGATTTCCGACACGCCGCCGAGTTGCGCCGCTGCCAGCACCAGCGGATTGAGCTTGCCATCCGGCGACGGCACCACCATCACCACGCGCCCGACACCGGCGACCTTGGCGGGCACCGCATTCATGAGGACCGACGACGGATAGGCGGCCGTGCCGCCCGGCACATAGAGGCCGACGGCCTCAATGGCGCTCCAGCGCCAGCCGAGTTCGACGCCAGCGGTGTCGGTGAAGCGTTCGTCCTTGGGTATCTGCCGCTGGTGAAACACCGCGATGCGGTCGCGCGCGAACTTCAGGGCATCGAGCGTCGCAGGATCGCAGGCCTTCACCGCAGCTTCGGTTTCCGTCGCCGTAATCCGCAGTCCGCTTGCGGCCACATCCAGCCGGTCGAACTTCTTCGTCGCCGCAACCAGCGCCGCATCGCCATGCTTCGCGACATCGTCGACGATCGCGCGCGCTGCCGCGTCAATATCGGCGGAAACCTCCCGCTTCATGTCGAGAAAGGCGTTGAAGCGCTCGCTGAAGTCGGCGCTGTGGCTGTTGAGGCGGATCGGCATTCCAGGGTCCGGCAGGCTAGTGGTCCGATTCTAACATTCGCATCCCATTTCAGCAGGCATTCTTGCGAATGTTAGAATCGATAGACCACTAGCAAATATAAGTTTCCAGTGGAGTTTGGATTTGACATTCGCTTTGCGAACTCGCCGCCAGAGGGGTAGCGAATGTCAAATCCACTCCACTGGCGCATAATCATTTAGAGGCGTGGTCATTGGCGCGATGCCAGATCACCGTCAACCCATAACATTCCCGGAATGAAACCGCGAGCGGGACCGCCCGGATTGGTTGCTAAATGTCTGTGTCCGCAGGCAGATTAGGTGGCAGCGGCGCCGTCCACCAGATCAGCGTCCAGACCGTCCGGGCCGAGATCGGCCAGTTCGCATTCGAGGCATTCGACATCGAGGCGCAACACCCCACCACTGGCGAACAGCAGCATCACCTGACCGCCCGGTTTCTTGCCCGGATGGAATTCCAGCCCGAGCAGGGTCAACGGAAGTTCCGGGGCGTCCATGTCGATCTCGCGCGATTGGCACGCCAGCACCCGGTCAAAACGAAGCGCTGAGATCAACCGCCGCGGGACACAATCGCCTGCAATGATATCCTCGCAGTCCAGCCGCCTCATGGCGACCACAAGACGCTTCTCGGCTTGGCGCCAGAGGATGTCGCCCGCAACCACCGCCGCATCCTGAATATGCGCGGAGATGACCGCAAGATCGTCGCCGTCCAGCGCGGCGAGCTTGCGTTGAGTAAACTTTTGCTGAGACGCTTTGTTCTGAGACATAGCCCTCGCCTTCACTTCAATTGGGCATGATCTTTTCCGAAAACCGGTTTCCACTTTTCGGGATCACGCCCCTAACTATCCGCTGATACGCTCGATGGTCGCACCGCACGCCGACAATTTTTCCTCAAGCCGCTCGAAGCCGCGGTCAAGATGATAGATGCGGTTGACCATGGTCTCGCCTTCAGCAGCAAGACCTGCAATCACCAGCGACACGGACGCGCGCAGGTCGGTCGCCATCACCGGCGCGCCACGCAGCTTGGCAATGCCGTCGATGATCGCGGTTTCGCCGTCGAGGGAGATTCTGGCACCGAAGCGCGCCAGCTCCTGCACATGCATGAAGCGATTCTCGAAAATCGTCTCGGTGATATGCGACGAGCCCTTCGCGCAGGCCATCAGCGCCATCAACTGCGCCTGCAGGTCAGTTGGGAAACCGGGGAACGGCGCGGTCGTGACCTTCACCGGACTGATGCCCGCGCCGTTACGCGTGACGCGGATGCCTTCATTGTTCGGCGTAATGGTCGCGCCCGCTTCTGTCAGCACGTCGAGCGCGGATTGCAGCAGTTCCGGACGCGCACCGGCGAGTTGAACGTCGCCGCCGGTCATCGCAACCGCCATGGCATAGGTGCCGGCCTCGATCCGGTCCGGCAGCACCGTATGCCGCGCGCCATGCAGCTTGCTGACGCCCTCGATCACGATACGCGGCGTCCCCGCGCCGGAAATCTTCGCGCCCATCTTGTTGAGACAGTCGGCGACATCGACGATCTCCGGCTCGCAGGCCGCGTTATTGATCGCCGTCGTGCCTCTGGCCAGCGTCGCGGCCATCAGCGCGACGTGAGTGCCGCTGACGGTGACCTTGGGGAAATCGATCTCGGCACCGACAAGGCCGCCGGGTGCTTTCGCGATTACATAGCCGCCATCGATCTGCAATTCCGCGCCGAGTTTCTCGAGCGCCATGATAAGGAGATCCACGGGACGGGTGCCGATGGCGCAGCCGCCGGGCAGTGACACCCTGGCTTCCTTCATGCGCGCGAGCAGCGGTGCGATCACCCAGAAACTGGCGCGCATCTTCGAGACCAGTTCGTAAGGGGCCGTGGTGTCGATAATGTTCGCCGCCGAAATGTGCAACGTCTGCCCCTGATACTCGTGGTCGCCGGGGCGCTTGCCCTTCGACATGATGTCAAGGCCATGATTGCCGAGAATCCGCTGCAACTGGGCGACGTCGGCCAGACGCGGCACGTTGTCGAGAATCAGGGTCTCATCGGTCAGCAGGCTGGCGATCATCAGCGGCAACGCCGCGTTCTTCGCGCCGGAAATCGGAATAGTGCCATTGAGCTTGTTGCCGCCGACAATGCGAATGCGATCCATGCCAAAACCTGCCCTGTTGCGGATAACCGGCTTTTAGCGTGTTTCGTCGGAGGTGGAAACCACGCGCCGGGACGCCTAAAACCCGGCATTTCAGGTTAATACCTGAAAAATCGCTCGAATTGTGTCGGCCGCACGAGGTCGGTCCCTTGCGGAGGCATGGCCGAAACGCGATCAGGCCCCGGCCTTGTGGATGTCTTCCATTTCGAGGATCGGCTTCGGATAGCCGCGCTTGGCGACTTCGAGCATGGCACGGCCGACTTCCTCCGTCGTCGTGACGAACTTCGGCGCAGCCTGATGCAGGAAGCTCAGCAGCGGCCCGGTCGCGACATAGATCGCCTGGACCCACGCCGTCTTCGACCGGACGCCGTGCAGCGGCTGGATCGCGCCGGGGCGGAACATGTAGGCGGCCTTGAACGGCAGCTTGAGCAGGTCGTTCTCGGTCTTGCCTTTAACACGCGCCCACATGACTCGGCCCTGCTCGGTGCTGTCGGTGCTCGCACCGGTGACATAGACGAAGGTCATGCCCGGATTGAGTCGCGCCAGTGGTCGCGCCGCCGCCAGGGTAATGTCGTAGGTCAGACGGCGGTAGCGCTCTTCGTCCAAGCCTAACGAGGACACACCGAGACAGAAGAAGCAGGCGTCATAACCGGTGATGTCTCCTTCGATGGCGGAGAAATCGAGAAAGTCCTTGTGCACGAGCTCGCGCAGCTTCGGATGCTGCTGACCGGTGGCGCTGCGGCCGACGGTCAATACTTCCGCCACATCGGGATCGCGCAGGCATTCGCGCAGAACGCCCTGTCCCACCATGCCAGTCGCGCCGAAGACAATGACTTTCATCGACACTCCGTGGTCAGGCGCGTGTCACACCGTCTTGAAACGCTTGATACCGAGTATGATCAAGCCGATGAAAAACAGCAGTACGATCCCTTGCGTAATCGCAAACGGCGGCTCGGCTCCGGTCGGCGCATAGACGTTCAGCAACGCCACCTTCTGGAAGCCTTGTGCGATCAGGACGAAGACATTGAACCAGAGCGCGAGCATCGCGGTGACCACGTAAACGGCGCGCCAGACACCGGAAAGACCCTTCCCATAGAGGGCGTAGACAGCGACCGCCAGCAGCGCCAGCGAGATGAGCGCAACAATGTGCGACGGCAGCAGCTTGGTGAAGGGAAACAGGAAGCCGGTCGCGCTGGTGAGAATTGTCAGGACGAGAAACCAGAGCGTCCAGCCGGGCAGCCTGCTCGATGCGAGCATCCCGCCCGCCACCACGAAGCCCAAACCGATGGCGATCATGCTGATGATGAGATGAAGGACCGTGAAACCCGCTAACGACATACCTAAAATCATGATGCGCCCCTGTTTAGAATGAATCCAAGGCTACATGATACCTACGACAGTTCAACCGCCGTTCCATTTCCGCACGCAGTGCTCCTGCAGATTTTTCAGGCACGTTTTGGCGTACCCAATCAGCGATTGAGGAAATCCACCAGCTTCGGGATCACCTGTCCCGGCGCTTCCTCGATCAGCCAGTGTCCCGAGCCCTTAATGATGACACCCTCGACATTGGTGGCGACCAGCTTGCCCTGTTCGATCAGGAAGCCGCCTCCCGCCCTTTCGCCTGATAGAACGAGCATCGGCATCGGAAGCTTGGTCTTTGCGAAGCCTGCGAAATCGTCGGCGTCCTTTTCGAAGGCGCGAAACACCTCGAACCCGGCTTTCATACGGCCCGGCTGCGCATAAGCCTTGGCGTAAAACTTGCGGTCTCTTTGAGAGATAGACTTCGCCGGGTTGGCGGCGAAATCATTCCAGAAGTGTTCGAGATAGATCCGCTCGCGGCCCTGAACCAACGCCAGCGGCGTCTTGCCGTAGAAATGGAAATGCCACAGATCGCGCAGCAGCCAAACGCTTTTCCAGTCGCCGACACCGGGCAGGAAGGCATCCATCAGCACGATACGATCGACTTCCGCCGGATACTGCGCCGCATAGGCGTAGGCGACCATCAAACCGATGTCGTGACCGACGATCTTGACCTTGGTGTATCCGAGGCCTTTCACCAGCGCGTGGATATCCTGCGCCATTTCCTTCTTGGTGTAGCCGCCTTCCGGCGCGTCGGATTTACCGAAGCCCCGCAAGTCCGGGGCAATCACGGTGTGCCGGTTCGCAAGTCCGGGAAACAGCGGCCGCCACATGTGGCTGGTCTCCGCATAACCGTGCAGCAGCACGACGGGATCCCCCTCGCCGGCAATCAGGTAATTCAGCTTCACGCCATTGACCACGGCGGACCGGCTCTGCGGCATCGACTGCGCGGCCGCGTGGCCGGATGACACGGCCACGACGAACGCCACCATTATACTGGCGCCGATCGCACCCCGAAGGACCCGTCGAAAATACCGCATGCTGAAATTCCTTTTGAGGATCGGCACGATCCTGACAATGCAGGGGGACTTGGCAACAAAGGGACTTGGCAACAAAGGGACTTGGCAACAAAGGGACTTGGCAACAAGAGAATTTGGCAAAGCGGCTTGGCAAGCTCAGATCATCGGCAGGTGCAATTCAATAATAACGCGGGATCGGGCCGTTGTGCGGAGTCTTGCGCTTCGACAGATCGAACATGACTTCGTCGACGTAACACCAGCCCCAGCCTTCCGGCGGATCATACCCTTCGATAACGGGATGCTGCGTGGCATGGAAATGTTTCGTGGCGTGCTGGTTCGGCGAATCGTCGCAGCAGCCGACGTGACCGCAGGTCCGGCAGATCCGCAGGTGCAGCCAGACGCTGCCGGTCTTGAGGCACTCCTCGCAGCCAAGTGCGCTCGGGGTGACATTCTTGATGTCCGCGATGTGCTTGCAGGGCATGGTCAGGGTCTCTCGATGAGAGCGTCGTCCGGCAATCGCAGGCTAATGAGGCTGCGCCAGTTTGTCGCCAAGAAAACCGTGCAACGCGGCCACGACCTGCGCACCTTCGCCGATCGCCCCGCCCATGCGCTTGACCGAACCGGCACGCACGTCACCGACAGCGAAAACTCCCGGCACCGACGTCTCCAACCCCGAGACCGGCTTGCCTTCCTCACACTGCGAACCGGTCACCACGAAACCGGTACGATCGAGTTCAACGCCGCACCCTTTCAGCCATGAGGTCGCGGGATCGGCGCCGACGAACAGAAACACGTTGCGGATGTCGCCCGCCGTCTCGATGCCGGTCCGGCGATTGCGCCAGTGCACCCGCTCGAGCCCGCCGTCCGCGCCCTCCAGCCTGACGATCTCGGTGTGGATCATCAGTTCGATATTCGGCGTCGCCATAATGCGGTCGATCAGGTAGCGCGACATGCTGTCGGCGAGACCGCCGCTGCGGATCATCATCCGCACCTTGCTGGCATGACCTGACAGAAACACCGCGGCCTGCCCGGCGGAGTTTCCGCCGCCGACCAGAATGATCTCCTGCTGCGCGCAGAGCCGTCCCTCGATCGGCGATGCCCAGTACCAGACGCCGCGCCCTTCGAACTTGTCGAGATTCTCGATGGCGGGACGCCGATAGCGTGCTCCGCTGGCAACAACGATGGATTTCGCCTTCAGGAAGTGACCGCATTCGGTCGTCAGGCCGAATGCGCCGTTGCTCTTCGAGCAGTCCAGCGATTTCGCCTCGACCGGAATCATCAGGTCCGCGCCGAATTTCTGCGCCTGATTGTAGGCGCGTCCTGCAAGCGCCTGACCCGAGATGCCGGTCGGAAATCCGAGATAGTTCTCGATGCGGGCGCTGGCGCCGGCCTGACCGCCGAAATGGCGCGCATCGAGCACCGCCACCGACAATCCTTCGGACGCTGCATACACGGCGGTTGCGAGTCCGGCGGGACCACCGCCGACGACAGCAACATCGTAGAGCTTGTCCCGGATCGGGCCGCCGATCATTCCCATCGCATAGGCGAGATCGACTTCGCTTGGATTGCGCAGCACGGTGCCATCCGGGACCACCACCAATGGAAGATCGGCGGGCGACGGCGAATAGCGCGCAATCAGATCCGCCGCATCCGTGTCGGCGGCGGGATCGAGCACGTGATGGGGAACGCCGTTGCGTGACAAAAAGCTTTGCAGCCGCACCACACCGCCCAGCGATGGCGAGCCGATCAGCACCGGGCCTCCGACGCCCGCCTGGATCAGCGCAACACGGCGCAAAATCAGTGCGCGCATGATGCGCTCGCCGAGATCGGCTTCGGCGACGAGCAGCGCGCGCAGACTGGCCGGCGGAATCAGCAGCGTCTCGACGTCGCCCTCGGCGGTACCATCCACCAGCGCACGACGGCCAGAAAGCTGTCCGATCTCGGCGAGAAACTGGCCCGGTCCCTGCTCGATCACCGGCGTGACATGGCCCAAGCCGTCGCGCTGGGTGATGGCGACATGGCCCGAAAGAATGACGAACATGCCGGGACCGACCTTGCCGGTCTCGAACAGCAGTTCGCCGTCCTTATGCTGACGCACCTCGCCGAACTGGCGCATGCGGCCGATCTCCGCATCCGCCAACTTCGGAAACGTCTGCTCGAACCGGGGAAATGCCGCGCGTGCAGCGTCCGATTGCGGGGCGCCCGTCCCAATTGCTGCTGCCTGGTCCGTCGCCATCACATGTATTCCTTACATTCGAACCGATGGTCAGCGACGTCCCTCGGTGGAGATCGCGTTCATCAAGCTAGATCGTGTCCGCACGCCCAACAATCAAGCGACGGACGAAGCGGCAGGGTCAATGGTCGCCGTCGCGCCGATTTGAACCCACGCCTGATGCATCGTCCCGCGCCCGCACATCGTCGTCCGGCGTCACAATCGCCATGCCGGCGCGGCCGCGCGCCTGCAACTTGCGGCGCTTCAGATTGTCGCGCAACGCCGATTTCAGCCGTTCGTTGCGGGCCGATTTGGCAGTGTGCTCATTTTTGACGTCGTCCGTCATGACAGGCCTGCTTGCAGCTTTCCTTGACCGGGTATCGCCGGTGTGACGCATTATTTTATATCGAATACGGCAGGCAATGTGACGGGGAGAATGTGATGACGGCTGACGCACCGGGACTTGCGCCGTCAGTGCAGGAGACGCTCAAGAGCTGGCATCGCTTCGTTGAGACCAAGAGCGAGGACGTGCTGCGGCCGCTTTTTGCGGAAACCACCGTGTTCCGCTCGCCGTTCGTGCACCTGCCGATTCCCGGACGTCCGGCCAGCCTGCTAATTCTCTGCGCTGTCGTGCAGATTTTCGAGAATTTCCGCTATCACCGCACCTTCGTGTCCGGAACCCACGATGTGGCACTGGAGTTCAGCGCCAATATCGGTGAGCTGAAACTGAAGGGGATCGATCTGGTGAAGTTCGATCCCGCGGGCAAGATCATCGAATTCGAGGTGATGATCAGGCCTTTCAAGGCCCTGGAGGTCCTGAGCACCCGGATGAGCGCCCGGATTGGCCCTGAACTTGCGAAGTACAAGACAGCCCCTCCGGCCTGAGTTCCAGTCCAAAGACCGAAGAACGGGCCGCTCGGCGCTTGCACCATCAGTGGCCTTATGGCAAAGGAACGCGCGCCTTTAGAGGCTTTTCAGCTGATTCACGTACACGGTACGGTTCTGGCTTTTCTCGTCTGGCGTTCGCTGCCGTAGCTCAGTGGTAGAGCACTCCATTGGTAATGGAGAGGTCGACAGTTCAATCCTGTCTGGCAGCACCAGCCCTTCTCCTGAAAAATCAATAGCCTACTGATAGGCTTGAACTTTTCGCGTCGCCCCTGATACACCGGGGTGTTACACGATGGTTTTGAGAATGGCCTGCCCTACCAAGCGTCACGGTTCCGATAACTGGTACTTCCGACGACAAATCCCCGCCGACGTGCGGTCGATCCTTGAGAAACTGCCAAAGGCGCAGCGTCCGCGGAATTGGTATCGCACCCACATCAGTATCTCGCTCAAGACGGCGAACCGGGCGGAGGCCAAGGGTCGATGCCCGGAGATCGCAGCGGAGGTCGAGAAGCAAATCGCGGCGCTGCGTAGCGGCCCAAAGCCCCTCACGACCATGCAGATCAGCGCCCTCGCCGGTGAAATGTACCGGGCATTCGCAGAGAACCTCGAAGGCAACCCGGTGTTGTCGGCTAAGCAGTGGCTGGAGGTCGCTGAGGTGAATGAGGCCGCACGGAAAGGAGCGTTCGCGCTACCGGCGAGGATGTTCTTCAACCGGACAGAGGCCGATCAGCGGCGCGCCTCCATGGAAAAGCGGTTCGGCCCAATGGTCGATGCCTTCTTGAAGGGGCGGGGCATCTTCACAGTTGAGGAGAGCCGACGGAAACTCATTGACCAGTTCTCTGTTGAAGCCTCTGAGGCCGCAAAGAAGCTGGCCCGCAACGCAGATGGTGACTACACGCCAGACACCTACGTGACCAAATTCCCCGAGTTCGAGGAAAGGCAGAAGGACGGCCCACAGAGCAAGTCGCTCAAGGGGCTGATCGAGGCGTGGTACAAGGCTGCTCTGGATCGGGACGTGAGGAAGCGTGATGCCACCCGCATCAAACGGCGCTTTGAGATGCTGATCGACTTCTTAGGACATGATGACGCGAACCGCGTAACAAAGTTGGATATTATTCGCTGGTGTGACCACCGCCTCGCGAACAAGATCGCCACCAAAACCATCCATGACAGCGACATTTCGTCATTCAAGAACGTCTTCACTTGGGGTGTTGATCGTGAATGGCTTGCAGAAAACCCAACAGAGAAAGTGAAGCTCAACCGGAGAAAACGTGCCCCGGTACTGCGAGATGAGTTTTTCACGCCAGAGGAAGCAAAAACCATTCTCCTTGGCGCGGCATCCGTCAGGGCCAGGCACAGGGAGAACCCTAAGACCACCGCAGCAAAACGCTGGGTGCCTTGGCTATGCGCCTATTCTGGTGCCCGTGTCTCGGAGATGATCCAGATCAGAAAGAAAGACATTCGCGAGGATGCGACGCATGGCTGGGTGATGCGGCTCACGCCCGAGGCCGGGAGCATCAAGAACAACAGGTTTTGCGACGTGCCGGTCCACGAGCATCTGATTGCTACTGGTTTCATTGACTTCGTCGGCAGCGCCAAGGAAGGCCACCTGTTCTGCAACTTTGGAAAGGACGGGACAATCGACGGTCCCGCAGAGGGCGTCTACAAACGCATCTATGAAATGGTGCGCGAGGTCGTTTCGGACCCAGCGGTGCAGCCCAATCACGGTTGGAGGTACACCTTCAATTCGTACGGCCTGCAAGCCGACATTCAGCAGTTGGTTCTTCACGCGATCTCAAATCACTCGCCTCGAACAAAGGGCGAGGAGTACATGAAGGTGACACTCAAGACGCGGGCCGATGCTATGGCGAAGTTCCCGCGCTACTGCATTTGATCGGTGCCGCCACAGACCGAGCAACCTAACTTGTGCTCATTCGCCATTGCCACGCGGCCACACCAAACATAGCAATCATCCAAAGATACCCGCCCCGGCCCCCTTCCGCTCGAACGTATTCAAAGACCAAGAACGCAAGCCCGCAAAAGAAAAAGAAACAGGCCGCGACCCTACATCCCCAAAACCTCACATTGCTGTTTTTGGAGGTCATAGCAAAGCTGATCCCCCCCGAACAGCCCGATTGCCGCTGAGAGCAAACCGACGAAGGCAACAATTTCAGTGGCAGTAGGCGTTGGCACTTTCAGTCACCTGCGGTTGATAGCTGACGGAGCATGTAGCCATCGGAGTATCTTTACGGGGAACTACCGGGGGTGCAACAATAGACGCTTGTTGTGAGTACCCCACATGACACGCGCCCAGGCTCTCCCTACCTGCCCCAAGTGTCGAAGGCCGCTGTCCCTGATGCTCGTCGAGGGGAAACGGAAACTGGCTTGCTCGGCTTGCGAACGACCCGACCCGATGCAATCACCGGATGTGGACGCGCTGTTAGACGGGCTCAAACCGCCCCTCGACAAGGCAACTTCATAGCGGTCGAGGA
>Ga0233442_1001360_pt1 | contig 18982 bp, 16 predicted proteins | sample SI_123_September_3_FD_182789 | JGI IMG/M metagenome (GOLD analysis project Ga0233442, IMG submission 182789) | Seawater microbial communities from Saanich Inlet, British Columbia, Canada - SI_123_September2016_150_MG | ecosystem: Environmental > Aquatic > Marine > Inlet | place: Canada: British... | reverse complement strand
AATACCTATAATCAGCCAGGGGTTGAATATGGAAAAATTAATTTAGCTGAAAAATTCACACAGACACCATGAATAAAATTAATAAATGCTTATTCCCGGTTGCAGGCTACGGCACACGCTTTTTACCAGTCACTAAAGCCATCCCTAAAGAAATGCTACCGATACTCACCAAGCCACTCATTCAATATGGTGTAGAAGAGGCCATGAGTGCTGGCATGACCACCATGGCCATGGTGACTAGTAAGTACAAGCAAGCCATTGAAAATCATTTCAAACCGCATGCAGATATTGAAGCCAGCACCAAAGGAACATCTAAAGAATCTTTGCTAGATGAGGTCAACCATGCATCAAGTGAGTGCGACTTTACTTATATCGAGCAACAAGAGATGTTAGGCTTGGGTCACGCTATCTATACCGGAAAACCACTGATTGGTAACGAGGCATTTGCAGTAATTCTGCCAGATGACCTGTGCACTAGCGATAGTGATTCGGTGCTCGAGCAAATGACTAAACTCTTTGATAAGTACCCTAATTGTTGTATTGTTGCTATTGAAGAAGTGTCAATGACAGAAGTGGACAAGTACGGGGTAATAGATGGCGAGCTGTTAAAAGACTCGAGCGATACTTATAGAGTCAGGAGCATGATGGAAAAGCCGAACCCAGAAAAAGCGCCAACTAACTTGGCCGTTATTGGTCGCTATATCCTCACCCCAGAAATCTTTGATGTATTAGAAGGCACTGCTCCCGATAAAAATGGTGAGATTCAAATTACTGATGCGTTAATGACATTGGCCAAACAAGGCAAGGTCATTGCTTACAAATTTCAAGGAACGAGGTTTGACTGTGGCAGTGTGAAAGGTTTTGTTACAGCCACCAATTATTTTGCTCGAGCTCAGGGGGTGGTATCATAATGAATAAAAAACTACTAATCACAGGCGGCGCAGGTTTTATTGGCTCTGCTGTTATTCGCCACATTATTGATAACACTGACCATAGTGTGATTAATGTTGATAAGCTTACCTATGCAGGTAATCTAGAATCTTTAGAGTCTATTAAAAATGATGCAAGATACACATTTGAACAAGTCGATATTTGCGATGCTAATGAGATCAAACGTGTATTTAACGAACAGCAGCCCGATATCGTCATGCACCTAGCAGCCGAGTCACACGTTGATCGATCAATTGATGGCCCTGGTGAGTTTATCCAAACTAATATTGTTGGTACGTATGTGGTGCTTGAAGAGGCTAGAGATTATTGGTCAAGTTTAGAGGGTGGTAAAAAAGAAGATTTTAGATTTCATCATGTGTCTACTGATGAAGTCTATGGTGATTTAGAAGGTACAGATGATCTTTTTACTGAAGAGACGTCGTATGCGCCAAGCTCACCCTATTCTGCTGCCAAAGCTAGTTCAGATCACTTGGTTAGAGCCTGGCAACGTACTTTTAAATTTCCAACATTGATCACCAACTGCTCTAATAACTATGGCCCTTATCAGTTTCCTGAGAAGCTTATTCCGCTTATTATTCTTAACGCTTTGGAGGGCAAGGATTTACCAATCTATGGTAATGGCAAACAAATACGCGATTGGCTCTATGTAGATGACCATGCAAAGGCACTGCTACATGTTGCATTGACTGGTGAGATTGGCGAAACCTATAATATTGGCGGGCATAATGAATTACAGAACATTGAAGTCGTAAAAACTGTGTGCAGTATTTTAGATGAGTTAGTGCCAAGCAAACTTGATGGTATTGACCAATATGAACAGCTCATTACCTATGTGGGCGACAGAGTGGGGCATGATGTCAGATATGCGATTGACGCTACCAAGATTGACAAAGAGTTAAGCTGGATTCCAGATGAAACTTTTGCAACCGGCATTCGCAAAACAGTGCAGTGGTATTTAGATAATAATATTTGGTGCGATCGAGTAAAGGATGGCAGTTACCAAGGTGAAAGATTAGGAGTAATTGAGCAATGAAGGGAATAATATTAGCAGGTGGTTCAGGCACGCGTTTATACCCTCTAACTAAGGGTGTATCAAAACAGTTAATGCCAATCTACGATAAGCCGATGATTTATTACCCATTATCGATTTTAATGCTTGCTGGTATTCAAGAAGTCCTCATTATCTCAACTCATGAGGACCTTCCAAGATTTAAACAACTCCTAGGCGATGGTGTCGATATTGGCATGAAGTTTGAATACATTGTACAACCTTCTCCTGATGGTCTAGCTCAAGCATTTATCCTGGGTAAAGGTTTTATTGGCGATGATGATGCATGTTTAATCCTAGGTGATAATATTTATTACGGTCACGGCATGATTAACATGTTGTCTAATGCTGTGCTCAATGCAGCAGATAAAAACATAGCAACGGTATTTGGATATCATGTGCATAATCCGGAGTGTTATGGTGTGGTTGATTTTGACGATACAGGCAAAACACTTAGTATTGAAGAGAAACCTGCTAATCCTAAAAGTAACTATGCGGTAACAGGATTATACTTCTACCCAAATGATGTAGTTAAAAAAGCAGTTGAAGTTACGTTGTCTGACAGAGGAGAGTTAGAGATCACTACTATAAATCAAATGTATTTAGAAGAAGAACGGTTAACGGTTGAACTTATGGGTAGAGGTTATGCCTGGTTAGATGCAGGGACTCATGAGAGCTTATTGGATGCTTCAATCTTTATTGAAACTATTGAAAGAAGGCAAGGCTTAAAAATAGCTTGTATTGAAGAAGTCGCTTTTGAAATGGGATATATCAATAAAGAGCAGCTTATTAATCTTGCGCAACCGTTAATAAAGAATCAATATGGGCAGTACTTATTAAAAAAGGCTGAAGAAATTAAATGAAATTCATACTCCCAATCTATGCGAATTAAACAATGATACAAGTTACTAAATCATATCTGCCTGATAAAGACAAGTACAAGAAATATATTGACGTTATATACAAAAGTTGCCAATTAACCAATAATGGCCTGCTGGTTCAGGAATTAGAAGAGAAATTAGCAAAGTATTTAGATGTGGAAAATATAGTTTTGGTGGCAAATGGTACGCTAGCGCTAAGTATTGCCTATCGTGCTTTGAACATTAAAGACGAGGTGATAACTACGCCTTTTTCATTTGTTGCAACTACTAATTCATTAGTTGCAGAGGGGTTAACACCTATTTTTTCGGACATTAATTTTGACACTCTAAATATTGACCCTGCTTTAATTGGCAATCAGATTACTGAAAGAACTAGCGCTATTGTTCCTGTCCATGTGTTTGGTAATGCTTGCAATGTTGAAGATATACAGGACATTGCTAAAGAGCATAATTTAAAAGTAATTTATGATGCTGCGCATGCATTCGATATAAAGTACAAGGGAGCTAGTGTACTAAATTATGGAGATATTTCAATTCTAAGTTTACACGCGACAAAAATATTTCATACTATTGAGGGTGGTGCACTAATTATTAATGACAGGTCTCTTGTTGAAAAGGTAAGGCAGTTAATTAATTTTGGATTTGATAGGTCAGGATCAATTCTAAATGCCGGTATTAATGCCAAGATGAATGAATTTGAAGCGGCAATGGGGTTGTGCGTGCTTGATGATATTATTGAGATAAAGAAAAAGAGGAAAAGAATTTATAATCTCTATTCTCAAGAGTTAGCGGGCTATTTTTCATTTCCACATTGGAATGAGCATGCAACACAAAATTATGGGTATTTTCCAATATTATTAAAAAACAACAAACAGTTGTTAAGAGTTCAAAAGGCATTAAATGACAATCAGATATTTCCTAGACGTTATTTTTATCCTTCATTAGAACTCCTTCCTTATGTGAAAAAAGTTAACAATTGTGAGAATTCTCAAGACATTTCTGAAAGAATTTTATGTCTACCTTTGTACGACAGTTTAAGGTTGGAGGATGTGCAAAGAATTATCCATATTATTAAGGATTGTAGCTTGTGAATCAAATCTTGATTCGAGCAGATGGCGCGAAAAGTCTAGGCATGGGGCATTTAAACCGTTGTTACTTACTAGCCCATTATTTGCAAAATAAATACAATGTAAAGGTAATGCTTTTGACAAAAGACAATATTGCAACACGTAGTTTTTTATCTAATAAAAGGCAATCTATAGAAACTATCTATCTAAAATCGCAATGCTCCCATCAAGATGAGTTTGATGTAATATATGACTTCATACATAATAAAAATACCACACTATTATTGTTAGATTTATTGGAAGTAGAAACCGAATCCAGCTATCTCAAAATATTTGAAAGAATTGATATTCCAATATGTGTAATATCTGACGATAGTCACTACCATGAATTTCCTGTAAGTCTTATTATTAACGGAAATCCAAACCAACTTCCAGATAGTTATTCTAAGCTTAAAGAAAGATATTTAATTGGCCCAAAATATTTTATTATGGACGAATGGTACTCAAAACCAATAAAAAAGCATAAAAATTCATCCAATGTTTTAGTGAGTTTAGGAGGTAGTGATCATAATGATATTTTATTTATTGTGCTTAAATCTTTAATTAGGTCGAATTATGTTGATAAAATTGTCGTAATTAGTTCTAAATCTACTGGTTACATTGATAGACTGGAAAAGTTAGCTCTAGATATTAAGTCTATTGAAATAGAGCTCCATTTTGATGTAGAGAGCTTATCTAGTTTTTGGAATACTTGTGGTTTGGCTATTACTGCTGGAGGAAATACATTGTTTGAAAGAATTGCGTCTGGAGTTCCTGGTGCCACAGTTTGTCAGTTACCAAGGCAAATGGAAATTGCAAATTCGTTTGAAAATTTGAACGTTAATGTAAATTTTGGTTTTGGACCATCATTATCTGAAGATAAATTGTGTATTTTAATAAATAATTTTTTAAAGAACGATCGTTGCCACTCTTTGCAAAGGAAGCTTTCTAAGGATATTGTTCCAGGCAATGGGCTTAAGCTATGTTCACAACAAATTGTAAAATTAATATGAGAAAATATTTATGAATTATGAGAATTTATCTAGAACCGGTGTTATCAAATCTATATTCATTGCAGAAGCCGGAATTAATCATGATGGCGATATAGAGAAGGCTAAAAAAATGGTTGATGTTGCTGTTGAGGCAAATGCTGATTATGTAAAGTTTCAATCTTTTAAGGCTAAAAAATTAGTTACTTCAGATGCTTTAACTAGTAGTTATATTGATAAAGGCAGCCATTCTGGCGAGTCGTTTCAGGATTTGTTAGCTAGGTTAGAATTAGATGAGCAGTCTCACAGAGAATTAAAAAAATATTGTGACCAAAAAGGAATTAAATTCCTTAGTACTGCATTTGATAATGATTCATTTGATTTCTTATTGGAATTAGGGATAGATGTTGTCAAAGTTGCATCAGGAGATATTACTAATTTGCCTTTGATTAAGTACATGGCAGCAGCTCAGCTACCAATGATTGTATCAACAGGTATGTCGACTTTAGGAGAGATAGGGGAGGCTGTAGACATGATAGAATCAACTGGAAATCACGATATTATATTGTTGCATTGCATCTCTTGGTATCCTGCAGAGATTGAAACAACTAATTTACTATTTATGAATACTTTAAAAGAGGCTTTTGGTTATCCAGTTGGTTATTCGGATCATACATTGGGAATTAATATGAGTATTGCAGCTAAGGCTTTGGGTGCGACAGTGTTAGAAAAGCATTTTACACTTGAGAAAGAAGATTTCGGACCAGACCATTCCGCATCAGTTGAACCCCACGAATTAAAGGATTTGATTATTGGCATAAGGGAAGTTGAAGCTGGCTTAGGGTCAACAAGAAGGGTCTTCTGTGAGAAAGAATTAGGGCAGCGTAAAGTGCATAGGCGTAGCATTGTCGCAAAAAAAATAATTAAAGGCGGAGAAGAACTGACAATGGATAATTTAACCATTAAGAGGCCTGGCACTGGTATCAAGCCAAAACATTTGGATAGTTTATTGGGAAAGAAAGTAAAGGAAGAATGCAAAGGAGATTCACTATTAGAGTGGAGCAATATTATTGATTAACACAAGAGATCTGCCAAAAGGTAAGCTCAACATTGCTTTGGTTGGGGCTAGAATTGATGGCCAAGCTGGAGTTATTTTAGATGCACTATCTTATTATGATAATGTTAAAGTTGTGGCGTTTTTTGACAACACGCCTAATAAAATAAATGAAGAAATTAATGGCATTCCTGTGGTTGGAAACATTGATGAAATGACGGGATTTGATGACATTAAGATCGATGCAGTTCATGTAGCTATTGGAGATAATAAGGCTCGATACGACATTTACAAAGAGCTTGAATCTATGGGGTTTCAGTTACTATCAATTATTCACCCATCAGCTGTTATTAGTCCAAGTGCAAAAATTGGAGAGGGTTGTTTTGTTGGGGCAAATGCAGTAATTCAAAACAATGTGATTATAAATGATTATGTATTAATTAATACAGCTGCACTTATTGAACATGATAATGTTATAGGGAAAGCGGTACATATAGCACCTGGTGCCTGCACTGCAGGTAGAGTTGAAATACATGATTTAGCTTTTCTTGGGATAGGAGCATTGGTTGTTCCCGATGTAACAATTGGGCGTTCTGCGTTTATTAATGCCGGAGTGCTAGTTAAAAGAAATGTAGCCGATGGCTTAACTATGGTTGGCTATACGGCAAAAGTACATTCCAAAAATGTATATTTAGACTTAGATTAATAATGAATTTTATGAGAGTAAATTATAGATGTTTTTTATAGACGATATAGAAATCTCTAAAAAAGTAAAACCATTTTTACTTGCAGAAGTGGCATGTTCTCATGATGGCTCTATAACACGAGTAAGGCAAATGGTTAATGCGGTAGCAGATGCAGGCATGGATGGCATCCAATTCCAATTGTTTTCAACTGGTTTATTGTTAGCCCCATACCATCCATTTTATAAAAAAGTAAAGCAATTAGAAATCCCCCTTAAAGACTGGCCTGCATTAATTGAGTTAGCTCACGAACGAAAGTTAAAAGTATTTGCGAATGTTTTAGAAACTAGTGGGATAGATGTAGCTTTATCTTCTAAAGTGGACGTATTAAAAATACATTCTTCCGATCTCTCCAACCCAAAGATGCTTGAAGGTGTTACTCGATCTGGATTACCTATCGTGCTTTCGACTGGAGGATCAACAGTTGAAGAAATACGTGCGGCGATTAATGAACTGAAATTGGTAGGGGAAGTTGAGAACCTATTATTGATGCATGGTTATCAAGCCTTTCCAACAAACATTAAAGAAAGTCATTTAAATTTTATTCCAACTTTGGAGTCTATGTTTAACCTGCCAATTGGATATCAAGATCATATTGATGCAGAATCTGAAATGTCAAAGATTGTTCCATTGCTTGCGGTGTCAAAAGGTGCAATATTGCTTGAAAAGCATATAACAGATAGTAGGACTAGGAAAGGAACTGATTATGAATCTGCATTAAACTTAGCAGAAATAAGTAGTTTTGTTGAATTAGTTAAGAAAGGCTGGTCAAGCTTCGGAAGGCCTGATATTCGCTCACTGTCTGATAAAGAAAATCAATATAGAAAAAGCTTTAAGAAAACAATTGTTGCCTCTAGAGATATTAAGGTAGGAGAGGAAATATCAGTAGATATGATTTATTTTATGAGAGCAGGTCAAGGATATTCACCAACAAGTGCTGAAGATATAGTTGGAAAGAGATGCAAAAAATCGATAATGAAATATGAAACGCTATATCCTTACCATATTGTTACAAGCTAGTTAAATTGAAATATGAGCAAAGAAAATACAAAAATAGTTGTTGCCTGCATTATTGTAAGGATGAAATCCACTAGATTGCCAAAAAAGGCATTAGCTGATTTGTGTGGTTTTTCAATGACAGAGCAGCTGATTCGTCGACTTAAGACTTCAAAAACTATCACTAATATTGTAGTGTGCACATCAAGCCTTGTAAGCGATGCTATTCTTTTAGAAAAAGCTAAAGAGTGGGGTGTAGATGGGTATGCTGGGCATCCAGAAGATGTGTTATCAAGGCTGATCGATGTTGCTAAAATATATAAAGCTGATATGGTACTGCGGATTACTGGAGATAATCCATTTACGGATGCAGAAAATATCGATCGAATGGTAGTCCACCATATTGATACATCTTCTGAGTATACAAGAACCAATCGTTTACCACTTGGCGTTACTGCAGAAGTTATGAAAACTAGCATGTTGGCGAAGTTACATAATTGCATGCCAGATCCAAATCAGAGTGAATATATGTCATTCTTTGCATTTAATCCTCAATTATTTCATTGCGAAGTATTGGAGCCATTAGCTAGCCAAGATAGGCCGTATTACTCATTAACTATAGATTATCCCAATGATTTAGAACTAGCACGAAAGATTTATACAAAGCTATCAATTGACAGTTCAATTCCAAGTTTAGATGAGGTCGTGTCTTATTTAGATCAAGATCGTTCATATAAATCTGTAGAGAAAAATACATTAATTAAACTTCCTGGTGATGAAGTGATGAAATTTTCAGAATTAATTGAAATGTTAGATGAGAAAGCATTAGAGGCGTCTAATGTTAACGCAATAAATCAATAAGTTTCAATGCAACGCCTATGCTTATCCCCATTAACAATATCTGACAAGACAATAGACGGAACACTATTTTCTGGGTCTTGGTGTTTAATAGAAAAAGTTGTATCGGCTATGGAAGAGGATAATATATCTTGCGATGTAGTCCAACTGCGCAAGATAACCAAAAAGGATTATTACAAAGAAGCAGAGTTGTGTATTAAATTATATGACAAATATATTGAAATATTATCAGTAGAATTAAATCGTATTAATAAAGTAAATTATTCTATTAGGTATTGGAACACTTTGTTGCATAGTTTTCTTAATTTAATAGTATCAAGCACTATTGATCATTACCATGTATTAATTGACATTACTGATAAGCATGAAAATCTAGTTGCAGATATTATTGACTATCGTCAAACATGGTTTGATCCTCATAATTTCCCAGGAGGCTCCAGTCGTATACTGCATTTAGTGATATACAGTATTATTGTTGACAACAATAAAAGCCTAAGCAAATCTTTTGTGGACAATCAAATTGTTCATTCAAATTTACTTGTTCTTGGTGATGGAAAAAAGACAAGCCCTTCGGAAACTACCATTAAGAATAAAATAATTTTATTTTTTAGAAAACATATGGGTTTCCTAATAATATTGAGGAATATTATGAAAGGTGAGCTGTCCTTAAAGTGGATTAAATTTATAAGCACTAATGTTTTAGCATTGGGAGACCAATACCTTACACGTTCTTTGTTTAAATCTCTTTTTCGTAAGTTAGGATGCGCTCCATTTTATTTTAGTGCTAAAGGTTGGAAATTTGAAGGTCTTCAACCTGTTAACTTAAAAAAAAGAGCGTCAATTAAAATGCCCGGTGCAGATTCGGAACTTGAATTAGCTGTACAAAAATGTATTCTTCAGTTGATTCCTACGATCTATTTAGAAAATTATCAACAAATTAGATCAAAAATTGACAAAGTCGTTCCAGAAAGGAAAATGACAATTTTGAACTCCCAGCATTGTAATGGAGGGAGTTATATTGATTTTTTTATTGCACATTCAGTGGCGCATTATCAATCACATCATTTAATGATATGTCATGGTGGTTGTTATGGGGTGATGGATGTAAGTGTTCAGGAGCAGGTTTGGGCAAGGATGTCGGATACTTATGCAATGTGGAATAAACCAAAATCTTATTTTCCTGAGTGTACTTCAATAAAATTACCATCGTTAAGATTTCAAAAATGGCTGTCTCATTCGGTTCAACCGACAGGTAAAGATATTGTTTTTTTTGCTACAGGCCACTACCCGAATCGCTATGCATACAACTCTATCTTTCCATATACTATTGATGATGTATATGATAAACAACAAATTGATTTTATGTCTGCGTTGGATGACGATGTTTTAGAATCTATCTTTATTAGAGATTTTCATCATTCGGAAAGAATTTCTGTCGATAGTTTTATTGGATGGGCTCGTAGTAATAACATTAGGGTTGTTACTAGAGGTGAGTCTTTCCAGTCGTCATTAATTAAATCGAAATTAGCAGTACATGTTGTTCCACAAACAACATATTTAGAAACTATTGTGCTAGACTATCCCACCATTGTTTTTTGGAATCCAGAAGTTAATTATATAAGGGATGATTTATATATTTATTTTGAACAAATGATAGAAGCGGGCGTTATTCATTTGAGCCCAGAATCAGCAGCTAATCAAATAAATAAAATTGCGAATAACCCCTTGCTTTGGTGGCGTACAAGCAAAGTGCAATCCGCACTAAAAGATTTCCGAGAAAATATTTGCTATACCTCAAGAGATGGCCTTGATGAATGGAGCGATTTTATTAAAAAAATAGGCAATAAGCCTTTCATATGATTTATTATTTTCTTAGAAGTTTACTATTGGGTTATTAAGTATGAGTAAGTACATTCAATTTATTCAAGAAGTAAAATATATAGTTGGTAGCGAAAGTAAGAAAATACCGTTAATGGTATTGTTCTTCATTTTTTCATCATTCTTAGATGTGATAGGTATAGGGTTGATAGCGCCATATATTTCTCTTATTATCAATCCAGAGAGTTTTCTTCAAGGAAGTTTTAATGCGTATCTTACGCCGATAATGTCTTGGGCTCAGATAGATAATATGCTGATATTTATTGGGATCATACTGATTGTCATTTTTTTCTTTAGGATGGCTGCAGTCTTTTTGATCAATCGAATGATTATTAAATTTTCTTATGAAAAGGGCACTCAGATTCGGACTGTTTTAATGGATTCCTATCAAAATTTACCTTATATTGATCATCTTAAGAGAAATAGCTCCCAGTCTAAGTATGCTATTCTTTCTCTATCTGTAGAATTTGCTAATAATACATTACAGTCAATCCTACGTTTGATAAGTGAGGGTATTGTTGTCATCGCCATTGTTTTATATTTATTTTGGACATCCGGAATTGAGATTGGCATATTTGTCTTTATTTTTGGGATTGTGTTTTATGTATATGATGCTATATTTCGGCATAGACTTATAGTTTATGGCAAGTCTGTAAATGATAATTCAAGACAGTTAATTCAAGGGGTGGATGAAGCAATTGATGGGTTAAAAGAAATTCGTATTTTAAAAAAAGAATCGTATTTTTACAATAAAGTAGTGGTCACTTCAAAAAATATTGCTAATGCTAGTGTGATTTCATCTATTATCAAGTTATCCCCTCGTTATTTAATTGAATTTTTGATTATGCTGCTTGTTGTATCGTTGGTTTATGTTTCAATTTTATTTGATAGAAACATGGCAGGGCTGGCTGCGACTTTAGGCGTGTTCGGTGTTGCTGCTATACGATTGATTCCATCTATAAACCAAATATTGAATGGATTTATGCAATTGAACAATAGTCGTAATGCAGTAAGTTTACTTTTTTCTGATTTAAAGTCACTGAAAGAAGAAGATTATTTTGAAAAAAAATACAAACAGACTCACTGCATAGCATTGCGCAATATAACGTTAAAGAATGTTGATTACACTTATCCTGGTACAGATCAAAAAGTATTGAATAATATTTCAATGTCAATCAATGCAGGAGATTCTATTGGATTGATAGGAAAGTCTGGATCTGGAAAATCTACTTTAATTGATTTATTGCTTGGATTCTTGGAAGCAGATAGTGGGGAGTTGTTAGTTAACAATGAATTATTAAATACAAATATTGGCGCATGGAGAGATTTAGTTGCATACTTACCACAGCAAATTTTTTTAACAGATAATACAATGAAGGCTAATATAGCATTAGGAGTGGAGAATCATCAAATTGATAATCAAAAAATCGCTCAAGCGTTAGAGAGAAGCAAATTAACTAATTTTGTACAGTCATTGCCAGATGGAGTAGAGACAATATTGGGAGAGAAGGGTGTACGTTTATCCGGAGGTCAAAGGCAACGTGTTGCATTAGCTCGAGCTTTTTATCATGATAGAGATGTATTGGTAATGGATGAGTCAACTAGTGCACTTGATAATGAGACAGAAGCTGAAATTGTTAGGGAAATAAAACAATTAAAAGGAATTAAAACAGTCATTGTAATTGCGCACCGATTAACAACACTCAAATATTGTGATTGTATATACCGTCTAGATAATGGAGAAATTGTTGAATATGGTAGCTATAATTCAATTATGAATAAACATAATGCATAGAAATATCAAAATTTTAGATTGCACATTGCGTGATGGCGGGTATGTTAATAATTGGGGGTTCTCAAAGTTTCAAATCTCTAAAATTACCGACTCCTTAGATAAATCCAATATAGATATTATTGAATTAGGTTATTTGAATGATAAGAGGGGAAGGAGAGAAAATTCAACGCTATTTGATTCAATTTCTGCGGTTGATAATATTTTAAGTGACACACCCAATAATCTTACAAGGGTAGTAATGATTGATCTATTTGCTTTCGATGTAGATAAATTACCCCAAAAAAATGATACAGAAATAGACGGTATCAGGCTGGCTTTTCACAAAAAAGATATGGATGATGCCTTGCTGATAGCTGAAAAAATAATTGATTTAGGATATCAATTATTTTTTCAGCCAATGATCACCAAGATGTATAGATCTGACGAATTTCTGTCTTTAATAGAAAAAGCCAATCAATTGGGTATTTATGCATTCTATATTGTAGATAGTTTTGGCTCAATGTCGCTTACTGAGTTTAAATATTATATTGATTTAGCAGACTCTCATTTAAGTAGTGGTATTCAGTTGGGGTATCACTCACACAACAATATGCAGTTGGCATTCTCTAATGCAATTGATTTGTGCAATAGTCAGCTTGACAGAGGGGTGATTGTTGATAGTAGTATTTATGGTATGGGAAGAGGCGCTGGTAATTTGAACACCGAATTGATTGCTGATTATCTAAATAACCAGTATGGTAAAAAATACAATGTTATTCCATTGCTAGAAGTTATTGATGAGATTTTAGTTTCTTATTTTAAAAAACAGTCTTGGGGCTTTTCACCAGCGCAATATTTATCGGCATCACTTGATTGTCATCCTAATTACGCTTCATATTTGGTGGATAAAAAAACTAATCATATTGCTGATATTAGAGAAGTATTAGACAAAATCCCTTTGAATAAAAGAGCTTCATTTGATGAGCAGATAATCGATAATTTATATCAGCAGTTTTTACTGACCAATAAGTCAAGAGCTCAAGGAAAATTAAATATTCCTGATAATAAAAAAATATTATTAATCGCTTCTGGCGGGTCTGTTAATGATAATTTAGATTTAATAAAACAAAAGGCGGAGGACGATGATTATTTTGTTATTGCCTTAAACCACATTCCAGAATTGGATTGCGACTACTATTTCTTTTCAAATCAGCAAAGGTTTGATGAGTTCAATGAACAATTACTGGCAGAAAAACAGGTTATTACTACTAACATTAAGCATAATAAAAAAATTGATATCATTATTGAATTAAAAGACATTGTTTATGTTGAGAATGATTTTGTTACCAATGTCGCGATATTGATGATTAACTATCTCATACTAAAAGACTCCAATCAAGTTGAAATAGCTGGTCTAGATGGTTATCAAGCAGGAAAGGCTAACTATGCCTATGATGAAACTAGTGTGATTACTGATGAAAACTTATTTTTTGAGTTAAATCATATAATTATCAATTCATTGCAAGTGTTAGGCTTATTGATTAATATTAAACTCATTACACCTTCTATTTATGCACAGGATATGCCTTTAAAAATCATGGGGGTTATCCCTGCAAGGTATAATTCTAGTCGCTTTCAAGGCAAGCCGCTTTGCTTAATTAATGGAATTACAATGATTAAAAGAACTTATGAACAAGTTAAGGGATCAAAGTTACTAGACAAATTGGTAGTTGCTACTGATAGTGTAAAAATTCAAAATTATTGCAAACAAGAAGATATTCCTGTTCTTATGACTAGTGAAAAGCATCAGACAGGGACGGATAGATTAGTTGAAGTGGCGCAAATAGAGGATTTCGATTTATATATTAACATTCAAGGGGATGAGCCTGTAATTGACTATAAATCAATAGATCAAATTGTATGTGAGTATAAAATCAATAGAGATGCTTACGATGTTTATAACTTATACAAAAGAATTGATAGCATAGAAGAAATTGAAAGTAGCAGTATAATCAAAATAGTTGTTAACAAAGATGATGAACTAATTTATATGTCAAGGCACCCCATACCATTTAATAAATCTAAAGACCAAGTTGAATATAACAAACAGGTCTGTGTTTATGGATTTACTAAAAAGGCGTTAAACATCTTCTCTAATAGAGATAAAACACACAATGAACGATTCGAGGATATTGAATTGCTCAGATTTTTGGACTTGGGGTGTAAAGTCAAAATGGCAGAAACTAAAGTAGATTCTATTGCTGTTGACACCCCTGAAGATGTTAAGAAAGTTGAAGAATTTCTAAATAGAAATAATCTGCCGTAGTGGTAAAAAATATTTTATTTGATTTTGATGGTGTTATCTTAGATAGTATGCCTATTCGAGATTATGGGTTTAAAAAGATATTTGAATACTTTGATGATGCTTTAGTTAGTCAACTACTGAGCTATCATAATGAAAATGGTGGACTATCTCGCTATGTAAAAATTAAATATTTTTACAATGAAATTCTTGATAAGGAAATCTTAGAGGAAGAAATTAGCAACTATGCTTCTAATTTCTCAAAGATTATGAAAAAGGAATTAGTAAATAAGAAGTACTTGATTGTCGATACATTAGAGTTTATTAAAAATAATTTTAAAAAATATAATTTACATATTGTTTCAGGCTCTGATGAGAGGGAGCTAAAATATTTATGTAAAAAATTAGAAATAGATAAGTATTTTCAATCAATTAACGGCTCTCCAACAGAGAAAAATAAATTGGTTGAAAGTGTATTGTTAGATAATGAATATCTTACAAAAGAAACAATTTTAATTGGTGACAGTATTAACGATTATGTAGCGTCAGAGGTAAATAGTATTGATTTTTATGGATTTAACAACACTAGTTTGATTAATATATCAGAACAATATTTAGAGAATTACAAGGGGCTTATATGAATTATTTGGTTACTGGTGCAGCAGGCTTTATAGGATCAGGTATAGCACAAAAATTGTTAGATTCTGGCCATCAGGTTACTACTATTGACAATTTATCTACAGGCTACCAATCCAATATTCCAAAACAGTGTGTTTTTGTCAGGGGAGATGTTAACGATAGTGGTGTTCAGCAATTAAGTGGCGAAAAATTTGACGCCATTTTGCATATAGCAGGCCAATCATCAGGTGAAGTTAGTTTTGAAAATCCAATTTATGATATTGAGAGTAATGTAATTTCTACACTTTGTCTTTTGGATTATGCAGTTAAAACTGGTTGTAAGCGTTTTATCTATGCTAGCACAATGTCTGTTTATGGTGAGCAGGGCAATAAAGAGCAGTTTAGTGAAGTTGATGTGGCAAGGCCAAAATCATTCTACGCTGTTGGCAAGTTGGCCAGTGAACATTATTTGAGAATATATCAAGAACAGCATGGTATTAAATATACAGCATTACGCTATTTTAATGTTTATGGCGAAGGGCAGAATCTCGCAAATCTAAAACAAGGAATGATTAGTATTTATTTAAAGCAATTTATTGACGATACTTTTAAAGAAGTCCAAGTAAAGGGCTCTATTGAGCGTTTTCGTGATTTTTCGCATATTAATGATATTGTGGAAGTGAGCATTGAGGCTATTAATAATAAAGATTTTTACAATCAAATTGTCAATATTGGTACGGGTAAAAAAACCAAAATCAAAGAGATATTACAATTAATGAAAGACTACTTAAAATCAGAAAAAGAAATTATTATATCAGAGGGGACAAAGGGAGATCAATTTGGTATTTATGCTGATGTTAGTAAATTAAATTCACTTTATCCTAGAAACTTTATAAGTTTTGATGAAGGATTGAAAAAAACGGTAAGAGGGGTAGTTGACAATGAAATGTAGAATATGTAATGATAGCGGCAAGTCTCAAACTATTCGAGCAGATCATGTGTTTGGTGGTCAAGATGAGCATAATTTTTGGCAGTGTTCGGAATGTGACGCGATTTATTTATACCCTCCATTAACAAAAACAGAGGAAAAGTATTTTTATAAACAAGAGTTTGAAAAATATATGTCAACACGCGTTGGTGATCATAGGGATTGGTCAAATGCAGAATTACATATTAAAACTAATCAAGACCAAGTGAAGCGTCGATGGAAATTTTTAGAAAGGCATATTTCTAAAAATATAGATGTTTTAGAAATTGGCTGTTCATCGGGCTTCATGTTGGATAGATTCAAATCTAGCGGTTGCAATGTAGTAGGGGTAGAGCCGTCAGGAGAGTTTTTAGAATTCATAAAGAGCAAAGGGTATGTGGCTTATGAAACATTAGAGGAAGTTAAGAAAAAATTTGATTTAATTTGCCATTTTTTTGTTTTTGAGCATATTGCAGACCCATTTGATTTTTTAGAAAAACAAATGGCAATATTGAATGAAGGTGGCGTGATTATTGCCGAGATTCCATCTGCTACCGACTCATTAACTTCTATCTATAATATTGATGCTTTTGAGAAATTTTATTGGTCTATTGCACATCATTATTATTACACACCAAAATCACTAAAGTATGTGCTTGATAAGATGGATTTGAATTATGAGTTAATTCCTGAGCAAAGATATGATTTATCTAACCACATTACATGGATGACAGATGGAAAGCCTGGAGGGCAGTCTAGATTTGACAATATTTTTAGTGACGAGTTAACTAAAAAATACAAACAAGATTTGAAAGATAATTGGCTATGTGACACTATTTTTCTTAAGATATATAAGTAAATATGGTTTTTTTTGCAATTAAAAAACAAACGAAAATTTTTTATTTATGAAAAATTTAAAAACCATATATTTTGTTTGTTCACCTAGCTTAGGAATTTTGGATAATTGGCTTCCGGTTATACATAAATTGAGAACTAAATATCCAAATTCAGAATTAGTTTGCATTATCACAAAACCTGGAACGGCTGAAGTAATAGATTTGAGTAATATCTTGATTAAAATTGCTGACGATTTGTTTGATTTGATAGTTTACAAATCAAATGCAGAACAGTGGTTTGAGTGTATTTCTTTTGGCGCTGCAAAGGCACAAAATACACCATCATCTCTAAGAAGATTTATATTTTTATTTAAAAAAGTTTTTTTAAGATACCGGTTGTTATCCCCATTATTGTGTGTTGTTAGATTGATATATGGGCTTTTAGATTTTTTTTCGCCCAAGAAAAAGATTAAATTAAATAAGTTTGAAACCCAAGATAGTGTTGTACTATATGATGTTTATGAGGAGACTAAAGAATACAATAGAGAATTATTGGAACATTTTATAGGTGTGTCTAAATTTTCTATTAGTCATGGCGCTCATATAGAGCAAAAGACAATAGAACATAATCGTATTACTAACTTGAGTAGAGTCTCTGATGAGGTAAATGTTTTTTTGTTCTCTAAAGACGAAAAGGAATTTTATAAAAATACATACTCTCTTCAAGATTCTAATATTTTTATTGTTGGAGTGCCAAGGCACAATCAGGAGTGGGCTTCGTACTTATACTCTATGTCCAATGATAAAGAGCAAGAATGGGATCAATACATATTTTTTATTTCTCGAACCGTGTCTGAGTATTTACCGTTAGATAGGAAGATACAAGCAATTCGAGACATAAAAAAACTAGCATTTGAGAATCTTGATTTAAAGATTATAATTAAACTCCATCCTAAAGAACATTCAAGTGGGTTATATGAAAAAATTCTTGGCAAAGATAATTATGGCATTAAGTGGAAATTTTCAAGCGCCCATCCATTTTTATTAGGAAAACGTTGCGCCTTCGCAATTACCTTGTTTTCTGGAGTATCGGTTGATATGGCAGCACTAAATGTTCCAACTATAGAATGTCTTAACCTTCATGGATTGAAAAAGTTTGATAATAAAGACTCATTGAAAGACGAAAATGGCGTTTCTGTACTAGAGTACCGTCATATGAAGATAGTTCTGGGGTCAAGTAACTATGATCAACTAAAAAGCCAAGCTAATTACATTATGAGTAATCGTTCTGTAGTTATAAATAAATTTTACAAGAGATATTGCGAGTTATATGCAAAACCGGATAAATCTATCTCCTTGATCGTTGATCAAATTACCAAGGATAGTAATCACTAAATATTTTTTTCAAAAAAAATAATGTTGAAAATTAGATAAAATTGGTTCAACTAAAACAAAGTAAGTAAACTCTACAATTAGAGAATTTAAAAAATACAGGAAAATAAATGTTAACTAATTCTTCAATTTTAATTACTGGTGGAACAGGGTCTTTTGGTCACACTTTTATACCAATGACTTTGAAAAAATATAATCCTAAAAGATTGGTTGTATTTTCTCGTGACGAAATGAAACAGTGGGAAATGGCCAAGCTATTTAAAGATGACCCAAGAGTTAGATTTTTGATTGGTGATGTGCGTGATAAAGATAGATTGTATCGTGCATTAGATGGCATTGACTATGTTGTACATGCCGCAGCCACTAAGATTGTACCTACTGCAGAATACGACCCATTTGAGTGTGTAAAAACCAATGTCTTTGGCGCAATGAATCTGATTGATGCTTGCATAGATAAAGGCGTTAAGCGTATTGTTGCATTATCTACTGATAAAGCCAGTAGCCCCGCTAACCTTTATGGCGCCACTAAATTAACTTCTGATAGATTGTTTGTTTCTGGAAATTCTTATAGTGGTAGTCATGAAGCAAG
>Ga0233442_1001329_pt1 | contig 19160 bp, 25 predicted proteins | sample SI_123_September_3_FD_182789 | JGI IMG/M metagenome (GOLD analysis project Ga0233442, IMG submission 182789) | Seawater microbial communities from Saanich Inlet, British Columbia, Canada - SI_123_September2016_150_MG | ecosystem: Environmental > Aquatic > Marine > Inlet | place: Canada: British... | reverse complement strand
AGCATGAAATCCACCGTCTGCTCCGCCGTCCATGCGGCGGCGGGCTTTTCGGTGCGGTCACGCGCGGTCAGACCTGTGAACACAAAGCCGGGGATCAAGAGATGCGCGCTGATCTCGCAGCCCGGCGTGTTGCGCAGCTCGTGCTGCAGCGCCTCGGTGAACGCCTTCACGCCGGCCTTGGCGACATTGTAGGCGGGGTTGCCCGGCGGCGTGGTGATGCCCTGCTTGGAGCCGGTGTTGATGATCAGCCCCGGCCGCTTGCGCGCGATCATGCCGGGCGCGAACACCTGCGTGCCGTTGATGATGCCCCACAGGTTGACGCCAAGCATATGCTCCCATGTGCCGCGCGGGCCGAGGATGGTGCTCTCCGGTCCGATGCCCGCGTTGTTCATCAGCACGTCGGTGCCGCCGAACCGCCCAAGCACGGCGGCTTCGAGTTTTTCGATCTGCTCGCGATGGCTGACGTCAACCGCAAGCGACATGATGTCCTCGCTGCCGCCGGGGGCGACATAGGTGAGGAGTTCAGCCGCGCGGGCGAGCTTGTCGTCGTCGTGATCGGCGATGCAGACCTTCAGGCCGAGCTTTGCGAAATGACTGGCGGCGGCGAGACCGATGCCGGACGCGCCGCCGGTGATGACGGCGACGGCGTTCGGAACGAGGGCGGGATGGGGCACGTGACGTCTCCGGGATTGTGATGCCGAAGCGGGCGGGCGAAACAGCGCGGCTTTTGAGTTAGATTTGTTGTGAGCGGGACGATGTCGCACGCCACATCTTGGCGAGGATCAAGCCGGATCTGAGGCGCGCCTGGCGTAGCAGGGCGCGCGCAAGCTGGATAATGTCCCTTCATGGTTCTCGATGCGGCCGCCCATCCGTTTTCCGCCTCAAGAGTGGCGAGAACGCTACGAACCTTGAGCGGGGGTAGAACCGATCAGGTTCGCATGTCCTCTCAGGTCAGAACCGGCGTCATTGTTCGAACCTGAATCCCATGCCATCATCGATATGTATTCCATAACGGAGCTGTTTCATGCGCGTGTTCGCCGCCGTTCTCATTTCACTCCTTGTCTCCACCCCCGCCTTCGCCGCCCGCTGTGGCGGCGATTTCCAGACCTTTGTGTCAGCGATGTCGCAGGAAGCTGCAGCAGCGGGGATTTCGCAGGGCGTGATCTCGCAGGCGCTTAGCGGCGTGACGCAGGATCCGGCGGTGCTGTCGTTCGACCGCCGCCAGCGCGGCACCTTCAACAAGACCTTCGAGCAATACGTGGCGACCCGCGTCGGGTCAGGGCGCGTCAACACCGGCAAGGCGATGCTGCAGCGTCACGCTGCACTACTGTCGCGCGTCCAGCAGCGCTTCGGCGTGCCTCCGGAGATCATCGTCGCGATCTGGGGACTGGAGTCGGATTTCGGCAAGGGCGACATCGGCAAGATGCCGGTGATCCGTACGCTCGCGACCATGGCGCATGATTGCCGCCGCACCGAATTGTTTCAGGGCGAACTGCTCGCGGCCTTGAAGATCGTCCAGCGCGGCGATCTCCCGCTGCGCGATCTGGTCGGCGCCTATGCCGGCGAACTCGGCCAGACCCAGTTCCTGCCGTCGTCCTACATCAAGTACGGGGTGGACTTCGACGGCAACGGCCATGTCGACCTGCGCCACAGCGTGCCGGACGTGCTGGCCTCGACGGCAAACCTGCTCAAGACCGCCGGCTGGCGGGCGGGCGGCGATTATCACGAAGGCTCCGCGAATTTCGAGGCGATGCGCGAATGGAATCGCGCGACGATCTACCGCAAGACCATCGGCTATTTCGCGGATCGTCTCGCGGGACGGTGAGGGGCCCGATACTAGAATCCGCAGGACGTGCTGACTTTCAATGTGAACTTGTCGATCTCGAAGGCGTGCTCGAGGTCCTGCCCGAACAGCCCGAGCCATTTGTCCTGCGCGAGATAGGCAAGCTGCTCGCGCGCCGCCGGGCATTCGTACCTGATGCCGCCGATGTTCTGAAGGTGATGCACCATCTCGTGCACCAGCACCGACAGGTCGGCCGCCGTGCCGCCGGTCCATGTCAGGGGAAGAAAAATCGTCCGGTTGGCATCGTCGTAGATGGCGACGGTTTCGCGCGGGTCGAAGACGGGCGGCATGGCGGCGATGTCGTGCCGCGCCTCCACGTTGAATGCCTGATAGCGGATGGCCGTGATCCTGGCCTGGGAAACCAGTTCGATTTTCGGTTGCTCGCTCAGGGGCGGCAGGTTGAAGTTGGCTGCAAGCCAAAGCGCGATTGCGGTTAACAGGGCTGTCATATCGGGCGCTCCTGTCAGGGGTGACGACGGGCGCAGCCTATTCCCTGTTTCGGTCCGTGGATGTGGCGTGCTTCACGCGGGGGCGTCATCCTTACGGGGGACTTGCAGTTCCAGATGCGGTAGCGGCGAAAGGGCAGCATGCATGCTGCCCTTTGCTGTTTGCCGCGCAGATGAGTGCGTCTCACATTGTCTTGGCGTAGGCGACAAGCTGATCGAGCGCCGTGCCCCAGCCGCTGTGGAAGCCCATGTCCTCGTGGGCTTTCTTCCCGGCTTCGTCCTTATGCACTGCAATGGCGGTGTATTTCGTGCCGCCCTTGACCGGCTCGATGGTGACGATGCCCGTGAAGAATCCGCCGTCGCGCGGCCGGAATCCGGGCAACAGTGCGTCGGTGAAGACCAGCTTGCGGTGTTCGACGATTTCGAGAAAGCAGCCGGCATTGTCCATGTCCTGCCCTTCGGGCGAGCGCATCACGGTGCGGAAGATGCCGCCCGGGCGCAGATCGATCTCGCAGTCGACGGTTTTCCATGGCGCCGGCGTGAACCATTGCATCAGGTGCTTCGGTTCGGTCCAGGCCTTCCAGACCAGTTCGGGCGGCACGTCGACAATTCGTTCGAGAACGAGATCGAGCTTGGGGTCGGTTTTGTACGCGGTCACTTCCGTGTCTCCGTGGTGTTGAGGTGTCTGAGATAGTCGTCGAGCTGGTCGAGCCTTTTGGTCCAGAGCGTGCGCTGCGCGCCGATCCAGTCCTCCGCGTCCGCAAGCGGCTTGGGTTTGAGCTGGCAGGTCCGCACGCGTCCGACCTTTTTCGAACGGACAAGGCCGCATTCCTCCAGCACTTTCAGATGCTGGAGGAATGTCGGCAGCGCCATGTCGAAGGGTTGCGCAAGATCGCTCACCGTGGCGGGCCCGGACGTCAGCGTCGCGAGCACCGCGCGCCGGGTCGGATCGGCAAGCGCGTGGAATGTATCGTTGAGGCGATCTTGAAGGTTAGTCACAAGGCTAACTATAGTTCTGCGAACAGTTAGGTCAATGACTAAGTGTTGCGGCATGCGGACGCAGGGCTGCGCGCTGCCTGACATCATAAATTTGCAGGAATTACCGAACAAAGCGCGGGTTATACAGCCGTCACGGATGCGCGATGACCGGTCTCAATCAGCCGGGAGGTTTTCCGGTGTTAACCGCTCATTGAGCGTCGAAAGCGCGTTTGTATGCGGGCCGCGCTTCGCCGCGGGCGGAATCTGGCCGAAAGGATGAAGCGCCAGATGCGCGGGTTCCTTCAGCGCACGAAATGAAACAAGCCGAACCTCGTAGGGTTGGCCGACTTCTTCAAGCGCCCAGCGAACGCGCGTATCACGCGCGAGTCCCCTGCCGCCATCGGGCGACCGTTCAAAGGCGGTAATGGTGATGGTCATTGCCAGAGGCGATTGCTGATGAGGGGCGGAGGAAGCGCAGATTGCGCAAGGCCAGATCTGGCGAGCCGCCCTGATAGGCAGCTCGGGCGAAGCAGCTCCGCCCGAGCCACTTCAAATAAATAAAACTACTTCTTCTTGGCCTTCTTGGCCTTCTTCACTGTCTTCTTCGCCGCCTTCTTCGCCTTCTTGGCTTTCTTCGCCATGGCATCCTCATGGGTTCGGGTTGACGTCAACATCACGAGGCATGCTCGGCGATAGGCCAGTGCGCAGCCTCATTTTCAATCCGAGCCGATTCGCTGAAATTTGTCGCCTGTTTTTCAGCATCGTGCAGGCTTCATGACATCGGCGGCGTCTTTTTCTGTGGACGGCGCCGTGCGCGCTTACGGTTAACAGCGAGCAAAGGCTTTCATTCTGCTTTCGCAACCGCCAACGCGTGCGCCACGGCGGCTTTCATTTGGGCATGCGCGCCGCATTTTCATCAATTCACAACCACAGCAGGGTTTATCCAGGGCCGGTCAGACTCCGTTAAGAGCGCCCCTGCAAGGATGCATCCGGCTTCGGGGGAGGCGGATTTCCGGGTGATCCGGGATCGGGAGTGGGTTTATGCATCGGGCGGCGATCGATCACAGGGACAGGGCACAAGACGCGGGCCACCGCGCACCCTCGGCCCGCTCATGCTGAGCGTCCCGACCCTCTGGACCATTTTCATCGTCAACTTCGTTGCGATCGGAACGATATGGGTTCACGTCGCTCGCAGCTATCCCAATCTCGAGGCTGCGCGGTACTGGACCGCGAGTGCGCTGCTCGCCGCGTTCGGCGCCGCGCTTGCAATGAGCCGCGGCTTCATCGATCCGCAGCATACAACTCTTCTGCTCATCCCGCTGGTGATCGGCGGCTCCATCCTCATTCTGGCGATCTGCCTTGCCGCGATGGGCATCCGGCAGTTCTACGGCGTCCCGGTGTCATGGCGCTCCACGGCGGCGATGGTCGGAATCAACTTCTTCGGCCTGGCGTACTTCGTCTGGGACGACAACATGATGATGCGCATCGTGATCTACTCGGCCTGCCAGTCGGTGCCGATTGCGATGACGCTGCCGCTGCTGCTGTCACGCAAGAACGGCAATGTGCATCCCGGCGCGCGCTTGGCCGGCTGGATCGCCATCCTGATGATCGGGGTTTATGCGGCGCGCGCCGTGGCGGCCGTGACCGGTGTCGGCGGCCCGGTGTCGCTGGTCGATTTCAACCGGGTTCAGGCCCTGTTTATTCTCGCGCTGGTGTTCCTGTCGATGATGTGGAATTTCGGCTTCCTGCTGATGGCGATCGACCGGCTGCGCGCCGAAGTCGCGGATCTGGCGATGTTTGACGATCTCACCGGCGCTGCCAACCGCCGCCAGTTCCTGACGCGGCTGAACGAGGAATGCGCGCGCTCCGGCCGCAGCGGCGAGGCGTTCGCGCTGCTGATGATCGATCTCGACGAGTTCAAGGAAGTCAACGACAACCACGGCCATGCTGCGGGCGACGAATGCCTGCGGCTGTTCACCCGCGTCGCCGGAAACCGGCTGCGCACCGGCGATCTTCTGGCGCGCATGGGCGGTGACGAATTCTGTGTGGTGCTGCCTTCGACCACCCTGCGCGAGGGGGCGATGGTGGCCCGCCACATTCTGGAGGCCTGTCAGAACGAAGCTGTGCAGGGCAATGGCGTCTCGCTGGCGCTGTCGGCGTCGATCGGCGTCGCGCAGTGGCGGCCCGAGATCGGGCTGCACGCGGAACGGCTGATCGCGGCAGCCGACCGTGCGCTCTACACCGCCAAGAATGACGGCAAGAACGGCTATGCTGTGTTCGACGTGACGCCGCTCGAATCCGAGCCTGTGCTGCGCAAATCGGCCTGACGGCCGCGCGGCGCTATTTCTCTTCCTCGAATGTCACGGCGACATCGGCGTTGGCCGACAGGCGCACCTTCTGGCCTTCGACACCCGCGACCAGCCCCTGATCGATATAATGATGGTGGCCCCTGTGGCTGCCTTCGCCGCTGTCGGCCTTGGTCAGCTTGATCCGGCCGCCCTCGACGCGATCGACCGTGCCGACATGCACGCCGTCGGCGCCGATGACTTCCATATGCTCTTTGATCTGGTTCGCGCTCATGAAGCTGTCCTTTCGTGACGCCCGTTAACGCCCGAACGGACAAAGCGTTCAATCGCCCTGCGGCCTATTCGCCCCTGCGCGAGATAGATCGCCAGCGGGTCGGACAAGGTGTTAGGCTCGCCACGGACAACAGCCGATACGGCAGCGGAGGACACGATGGCGAAGGGCAAGGACAAGGGCAACAAGGAAAAGAAGAAGCCCAAGGCGGACAAGAACGCGCCCAAGAGCGGCGGCTCCAGCTATCAGCAGAGCAAGGGCGGCAAGAAGTAGCCCCGGCCTCGATCGCGCGAGAGGCGGCATCTTGCAGGACCTGATCGTTCAATGACCTGACCGCCGGGTCATCGGATGTCTTTGGCTTCATGCGTCAGTCGAACCAGTCGGCCCGGTTCGCGGCGAGTTTTCCGCGCGCGTTGCCGTTGGTCACGGCCTTGAACATCTCGCACAGTTCGTACTCCAGAAACTCGTTCGCCAGGATCAGCGCGCGGATCGTGCTGCGCATGTCGCCGCCGCACGCCGCGATCGCCTGATCCGCCGCAATATCCAGCCGCTCCGATTCCGACCGAGGGCCGGAGGCGAGTTTGTCCAACATGCCGATGTTCCGTATTGACGGGGTGGCGCGTATGTTCTCTTTTTGTTCTCTTCGAGTCAAGACAACAATCGCCGCGTCACATTGAAAACGTGACGTGGAAAACGTGCGGATTGTTCGCCGGCGTTCTTTCCGTTGTGCTGTCGGTTCTCACCGTGTGGTGGGTGTTCACCGAACCTGCCTTCACCTTCGCGCCGCTCGACCGCGTGCATCTGCGAATTTCATTCTGTTTGCATTGTCAGGGCTGCTGGTGGCCGTGCTGGCGCTGGTGCATCGCCAGTTGCTGTTCGCGGTGGAAGCGAAGGAGCGCGAGCGGCGATTGGTCGGCGAGATTGAGCATCGCAGCAAGAACATCCTCGCCGTGGTCGCTTCGCTGATCCATCAGACGGTGAACGACAGGGAGGTCGCGGACACCCTCGCGCAAAACGCATAACGCAAAGCCATAAACTCACGCGGCGTCGGCGCGCCATGCGCCGGCGCATGAGGCGCGCACGCAGAAAAGCCCGGAGCGTGCGCCGGGCTTTCGTCGTGGGCCTCGTTACCAGGGATTGTATGGGTTCATGTCGACCGGGTTCGGGTCGTTGCTGTGGTTCCGCTGGTAGGCGCGTGCGCGATAATAGCCGGGGCCGTAGTAGTCCGGCTCGGCATAGACCGGCTCGGCGTAATAGGCCGGGCCGCCGCCATAATATCCGGCTCCGCCGTAATAGGCCGGTCCGCCGTAGTAGTTATACGAGTTGGCGGCGGCGGCGCCGGCAACCAGCGCGCCTGCAGCAAGGCCAAACCCGATCGCGGCGGCGTTGCGTCCGCCGCGGGCTTCCGCGGCAGGCGCGGACATCACTGCGATGGTGGCGACCGTCGCCAGAGCAACAGCAATCTTTTTCATGACCTGAATCCTTTCGTGATCGCCGCTGTCAACCGGCGTGCCGCCCGAAAGTTCAGCCCGGGAACCGCAATTGTTCAGGGAACGAAATCACGCCCGCGTGTTTAACGGCCCATGTGCCCGCATTCGAACGGGATGCAGGCATGAAGCCCCGCCACAGGCTTCGGCCGAGGGCGGGTTTTTTGCGAGCGGCGTTTGACGCAAACGCCTGGAAGCAGAAGGAGAATCCGATGCGGTTTCAATTCAATCTCGCCGACGGCAAGAGCGTTGCCGACAAGGGGGATGAGGAACTGGAGGATGCGGCGCAGGCCAGCGAGGTCGCCGATGAACTGGCGACACGGATCGCGCGCGAGCGGCCGTCGCTGGTACATCAGGGCTATTCCATCGTTGTGAGCGACGAGGACGGCGACGAGGTCTATCGCGCCAGACTGTCAGAGAGTGTCCACTGACAGCAAAAGGCCCGGAGGGTTGCTCCGGGCTTTTGCATCAGTAGTAGCGATAGTAGCGAGGGCGGTAGTACCGCGGCCCGTAATAATAACGCGGTCCGCCGTAATACGCATAAGGCCCCGGGCCGTAGGCATAGCGCGGGCCGTAGTAACCGTACCCATATCCCGGCCCGTAGCCATAGGGCCCGTATGCGCCATAGGCCGCCCCGGCCGCGAGTGCGCCGGCGGCGATGCCCAGTCCGATTCCCGGTCCCCAGCCCCAGCCGCCGCCACGATGATAGTAGCGGGCTTCGGCGGGAGCAGCGGCGAGGGTGGCGCCAAGAGTGGCGACTGTCGCAATGATGACTGCTGCTTTTCTCATGGTTCCGATTCCTTCTCTCTCGCAGGGGACTCAACGCCCCGGCCGGATATTTGGTTGCGGAAAGAAAGCGCGTTTGCGCGGAACCAATCCGCTGCCGCCGTTTTGTCTTTTTTGACGGGGCCAAGAGAGACGAACAAGAGAGACGAAAAAGGGGCGAACCCATGAAGGTTATCGAGAGAATCGCGGAAGACCGTCCGCTGCGTTATGCCTTCGCCGGGCTGGCGGTCCTGCTGATATTCGGCATGCTCTGAACTAGGCCGAACCGGCGCGCGCCTGCGGCGTTGATGCCCGCCGGGACGTCATCGTTGCCGGGACCGTCAGTGTTCAGGAGTTTGCGTCTTCAGGACCTGCAGTCGTCAGGACGTTTCGTCCTTAAGGATTGCCGCGTGCGGACACGTGTCCGAAGGAGCAGCCATGCCTTACGCTCTGTTTGTTGAAGATCATCAGATCAGCCGCGCGCTGCCGACCGAGCACGACGTCTGGCACTATGCAGACGATGCGGGCCTTGTGGTGGATTCGCTGATTCAGGATTCGACCGGAAAGCCCGAGCGCGTGCTCGAGCAGGGCTACAGCATTCGCGAAGCCGAGCCGGAAGAGGCGCAGCCACTGCCGGGGCTGGAGATGCCCAAGCGCGTGGCGTGAGGTAAGGCGATTTCAATCTAGCTTCAACGCGAAGCTAGGAGGCATCAATCATACTTCTTGCGTTGCTCTTCTATCGTGCTGTCTCGTTCGTTCAAGAATGCGATGAGCTCGCTAAGTACGATAAGGTCGCAGTGTTTGCTTCCCGTTTCGAGATCGGTCAGCACGTGAGTGATGCCGTGGTATTGCCTTTGATCGGAATTGTCCGGCAATAGCAAAGATGTGATTCCATATCGCTCTTTATACGCGGTCCCCGTAGTCCATGCGATGCATAGATCGATATCCTTGATGTTCTTATCCTGACTATCAAAATCTTCCACAAGTCCATCAAGGGAAAATTTATACTCAAGAACGCGAGGATCGGTTATGCGGCCCTTTAAGGCTGCGACTACTTCAGGGGACACACCCAGAGGGTTCTTTACTTGATCGTACGAGTATATTTCTTCCACCAGATCGAATGCAATTTTGAAAAGTCCATCATAAGTAAAACGTTCATTCGTGGACATGACATTCAATCCACGAATTACGCCGCCAGCGATCAATTGATGAAACAAAGCGATTACATCTTGCTCTCGCGTGGGCGTTGAGGTGATTGACACTCGTTCGGTGGGAGCAAAGAAGTGAGGGTTCGTAAGCACAAGGGGTTTTTCCGCCTCATGATTGAGCATGTCCTTTTTCCAGTCGCTAATTTGCATTTCTCGAACAAGGTCCGGTGCAACACCAGTATTGGCTTTCAGTTGTGGTTTGAACTTTGAGAGATGTATTTCAGTGATCGAACGAGAAATGCTCTTGGCAAAATCGGTTAGCTCACGATGAAAACCCTTGCGGCCTAAGTCGGGTGTGTAATCCTCAAAATGCATCAAGAAATGCACTTGATTTTGCCGGCCGATATTGCGGTTGAGTGGGACCTGAATGGTTTCGCCTTGAGGCATATTATTTGCCGCCAACTGGATTCCGCTCGTTAAAACGCGGTAACTTGGTCGCAACTTCAACGACTCGTTAAATTGTTGCCAGAGTCGAGCGGTATATCCGAATTCGACACTTACGGTTGGAGTGTGGCGATCCAATATTTCTATCTCTTCTGCATCAAGAGAGGCTGCGAGTAGATTTTTAAGTTCGGCCGCTGTCCAGGTTTCGTAGATGAAATCCAGGCTGCTATATCTGTCGGGAAGTTTACCGCCCGTGCCGAATTTATTGAATGCTGCTTCGGCTGCCTTCGCGAGTTCTCTGAATGTAGCTTTTTTTCCGGCGCTATCGTGCAACCAGAAGTATTTGGTTCCTTGGGCTGAAGTAGCGGTCTCAACACCATTGTGATGAACTTTTATCGTTATCTCAACGGCGTCATTCGGAACTATGGATCCGATGCCAGTCTTGATCGATAAGATTTTAAGCCAGACTTGTGCATTCTCCGCTTGGATCCAGTTGAGCTTCTTTGGATGCGTTCGATCATCGAACCTTACTGTGATCGAGACACCTCGATCATTGCTATCAAAAGTGGTGTCCACTAAGGGCGAAGGGTCCGGTTCTATTTTCGGGTTGCTGCCGGCGGCATGCCCCTTTAGCCAATCTCGTGCATTTGAGATGCGGCCAGATGCTTCAAAGCCTGGAGCTTTGGTTGATATCCTCATGTAGTTGAAGCCGTATGCCACGTAGGTTGCACCTACGCCTTTGTGGCCTCTGGTGTTTCCTGATTTGAATGAGAAATTTGGAGCAAGAAACTGTTCAAATTTTTCTTCATCTAAGCCAATGCCGTTGTCTGTTACGGTCAACGTGTTGTCATCGAGGTCGATGCGTACGACGATGCTAGGCTTGTATTTTTTCTCTGTCCCGGCCGCCTTCTCGTGTTCAACTCTGGCTTCAACGGCGTCCAAGGCGTTTTGTATGAGTTCGCAAAACGGATCGTACCACCCAACATATGAGCTAAGGATATTCTCAATTTCTCGCTTTATGGCCGCGAGGGCGGCGTCCGTAACTTTGGTGCTTTTGAATTCCAGAGGATCAAACGGTTTAAAAGTCATTTTCATTCCCGACTAAAACTTGCGCAGCATAACTATAAGGCAGCCCACAGCCTAAGTCGTGCATGGGATGCGATGCTTCTGTCGCCGCGGCTCCGCACACATTGCCTGTTGACAAAGTCGATATTTAGGCTTATATTCCTATTCATCCCGCCTCACTTGAGGGGCGTGTCCTAGGACGCTTCGATGCGCGGGGCGGGATGCGGCGCCTGCGCGCGCGAGAAGGGACGTCCTTCTCCGCTCCCGGGAGGCCTCGGGTCATCGTCCGGGCTCACTACGGAGCTCTGCCGTTCGCGGCTGGACGGTGGACAGGATGAAGGCAGGCGAAAGCCCGCCGGATCAGGATTCGTCCGTCCTGTCCCGGAAGTACGATCCCGAGGACAGAAATCGCCGCGGCGGAGCGTCGAAAGGCGTTTCGCGGACCGGCCTCTCGTGGCGACACGACGCCGGCCGCGCACTCAACTACCAAGGCGCGTCTTTCGGCGCTCCTCCATCCCTCTCTTGTTGAGAGGCGGCCCACGGGTTGACGACATCGCTGGACGGACATCCGCGTTTTTTACGCGGGGAAGCGCCCTCCCATGCGCGCATGGTCCGCAAAAGCGGACAGCGGTTTTGCGATCAGACCACGCACAAAAGAGCGTCGCGCGTTTGCAGCATGAAGGAGAGAGGCATGATCGAAACGGCGAAGGGAAACGATGAGGACAGCGGCGCGTGGCCGCAACTCACCGACGAGGACCGCGACTATTTTCTGTCGGAAGAAGGCATCATCGATGTGATGCGCGCGCTTTCGGACGAGTGCGGCAACTTTCGCCGCTGTCCGGTGAAGCGATGCCGCCGCGCGCGGCGCTGTCAGGGTCCGGACATGATCTGTCAACTCAAGGAGCCGAGCCGCACCGCGCCGCGCGGCGATGTCGCGGCCGTCAACGCGCGCATGCGGCAGATCGTGCTGCGGCGGCTGGAGCAATGGGGCATCTGGTGAGCGCGTGCGTCGCTTTTGAGGCCGCTGCCAATTGCGGTCCGCGCCATCTTGACGCAACTTGCGCCGCAATCCTGCGCTCCTATGTAGGGGAGCTTGCAGTGGGCATGATCCCGAAAAGTGGGAACCGGTTTTCGGACAAGATCATGCCCAAACCAACCAAACGGGTAAGGCTTTTGCCACCATGACGAGCGCCAGGATGACCGACGATATCTTTATCGACCGTACCGCGAAGCCCCGCACCGGCGGCGGCAAGCGGCCGCCGATCATCGATCAGGACGGCAACGAAGTGCATCCCGGCGGGTTCGGCGGCGGCCGCTTCGGCGCGTCGGGTTTCGAGTTTCAGGGCGCGGATTTCCAGAATATCTCCGGCGCGCTCGGCGGGATTTCGTTCGGCCCGCTCACGCGCGAGCAGCGCTTCGCGCGCATCGATGCGCTGTCGAAACTGCTGGACGTTGCCTTCGTGGTGCCGGGCACCAAGATCCGCTACGGCATCGACGGCCTGATCGGCCTCGTGCCGATCGTCGGCGATATTCTCACCACGGCGATCTCGCTGTGGATCGTGCGCGAGGCCCGCGCGCTCGGCGCGCCGAAGTATCTGGTGGCGCGGATGCTGGGCAATGTCGCGCTGGACGGCGTGGTGGGCCTGGTGCCGTTCGCCGGCGACGCCTTCGACGTCATGTTCCGCGCCAACATGCGCAACATGCGTATCCTCAAGCGCTGGATGGACAAGCAGCCACGAGGCGCATGATCCCGAAAAGTGGGAACCGGTTTTCGGATCAGATCATGCGCGTAAAAGTAAGCCTCGGTGCGCTGATGTCGTCGCGTTGGTGCGATTGGGCGTTAAGAGCGCGCTGCGCGATCAGCCCGTCGCGGTCTGCTTCTCTTCCTCGGGTGCTGCCACCGGCTCCGGCCGGTTGCGCTCGAGCGGAAACGCTTCGCTTTCATACAGCGTGCGGATGCCGCTCTGGTCGAAGCGGGCCTCGTCCACCTGGAGGTAGGCGCCGTTCAGGCTGTCGGCGGGAAGCTGTTCGATCGCGAACTGCACGGCCTCGGCTGCGGTCGGGAACCGGCGGTACGCAAAGCCGGCGCGCTTTTTCTTGCGGATCGCCGCAGGAAAGAGTTCGGCTTCGGTGTTGTAATTGAACGCAGCCATGATCTCGGCCTTCTCGATTTGGGATTCGGTGGAAACGACGTCCAGAGTACGGTCTCCCGGGGAGACCGCTCGACACGCGTTATTCATTCCAGAACAGACTCTAATATAGGCCTTTTTTCGCCAATTGCGACCTGTCATACGCCCTATGATGAATGGCATGACGCAATCGCATGCGGGCCGAATAACCGCTTGTATTTCAATGCTCTAGCAGGCATGCGAAGCCGTGCGACAAAACCCGCCGGTTCGCATGGCGACTGCTCGGTTTTGCGGGGGCGGATTTTGCCGGATTTTAGCCGGCGAACGCATGATCACGACCGCCGTCAGAACGGTGCTGCGGCGGCGTTACTGGATGGCTTCCGTCAAGATTTCGTCCGTGATCGACACCACCTTGAGCGGCGTGATGTACGGCTCGATGTGGGTGGCGGGGTCGGCGGCGAGTTCGATCTTGCGCACCGGCGCCTGCTCCGGCACGCCGCTGACGCCGCGGCGGATGCCGTACTGCCAGACCTGAAGCGCGCCGGCGCTGCGCAGCGCCTTTTCCACCGCATCGGGGGTCTGGCCCCGCATTTGCGTGAGTTCAGCCTTGGTGAGGCCGATCACGATTTCATGTTGCGGCGAGACGACCTTGAACAGGGTCACTCTGCCGACGGCGAAGGCGGGGTGGGACACCACGGCGTCGACGAGAAGGCCTGCAAGGCCGAGAGCCAGCACGGTCTGGCGCGATCTGGTGGACATCACGAATTCCTTGGCGGGAAAGTTGTCTGGAAGCGTTCTTGCCGGACGTTTGTTGTCGTTCGTATGCGAACGAGAAGCGACAGATAGGGGCCGCGCGGCCTTTGGCAAGCCGCGCGGATTCAAATTTTTCTGGAACAAAGCCGGGTTTATTCGGGCAAATGTTTCAATGCTGCGGAATTGATGCAGTAACGCAATCCTGTCGGCCCTGGCCCGTCGGGGAAGACGTGGCCGAGGTGGCCCTGGCACTTCGCGCACAGCACTTCGGTGCGGACCATGCCGTGGGACACGTCGCGCTCTTCGGTGACGCTGCCCTCGGCGGCGGGGGCGGAGAACGCCGGCCAGCCGCATCCGGAATCGAACTTGTCGTCCGATGTGAACAGCGACTGTCCGCATCCGGCGCAGACATAGGTGCCCGGATCGAACGAGTGGTCATACTCGCCGGTGAACGGCCGCTCCGTCGCCTTCTCGCGCAGCACGGCGTACTGCATCGGCGTCAGTTCCTTGCGCCACTCGCTGTCGGACTTCTGGACAGTGCCGGAGCCGGTCTTGGTCTTGATGTCCGTCACTCGCTAGCTCCTTTCGTTATTCTTGTTCGTGTGTTTCACGTCAAAGCGGCGAACCGCCGGGTCCGCCGCTTGGGTGCAATTCGTCAACGCCGCGTGTTTCAGTTGTTCGCCTTGGCCTCGCGCACCAGCGCGGGCTTCTCGCGATAGCTCTCGGCGAAGATCTTCTTCAGGTTCTCGATCTTCGGCAAATCGTTGAACACAATATAGGGCTGGTTGGGGTGCAGCGTCAGGTAGTCCTGATGATAATCTTCCGCCGCATAGAAGCCCTGCAACGGTTCGAGCGTGGTCGCGATCGCCTTCTTGTAGGCCTTCGCGCCGTTCAGCTGCGCGATGTAGTCCTGCACCAGTTTGCGCTCGGCCGGGTCGGAGGTGAATATCGTGGAGCGATACTGCGTACCGGTGTCCGGGCCCTGGCGGTTGAGCTGGGTCGGATCGTGCACCACCGAAAAATAAATCTGCAGCAGCTTGCCCAGTGTCACCTGCTTCGGATCGTAGGTGATCTGCACCGCTTCGGCGTGGCCGGTGGTGCCGCGCCCGATCGCCTCGTAATTCGCGGTCGAGGCTTTGCCGCCCGCATAGCCCGACACGGCGTTGGTGACGCCCCTGGTGTGCTGGTAGACGCCTTGCACGCCCCAGAAGCAGCCGCCCGCGAGCACGAATGTCTTCAGACCCTCGGCCGGGGCGATGTCCGCGACCGGCGGCGGAATGATGAAGGCTTCCTCGGCGGCGCGCGACGGCGAAGCGAACCAGCCAAGCGCCAGCACGCTGGCGGCGGAGAGGGCGAGAGCGGTGCGGCGGAACCGGGTGCGATCCATGTGATCCTCTTCGATAGCTGTCGGGCGTTTCGCGCCTGTGCCGTAGATACGCGGATAAGACCCCGCCGTTACGGCAAAATTCCACACAAAAACGTGAGCATGAACCGTCAGAGCCGCTGCGTGTTACCCTTTCGCATGCGCCGGGTGACAACCGGCCGCAACGGGGATGATGGACGCAGCTTCCTTTGCCGGTTTCTGGCTGCGGCACCAACGCATCGGTACGCGTTTTGTCTAACCCGTTCCCGGCGTGTGCGCTTCTCATCCGATTCGGTTTTCAAACAGCCACTTTCCTTTTCCCTCCCCCTTGTGGGGAGGGTGGCGCGTTGTGAGCGCAGCGAACAACGGCCGGGTGGGGGATTGATAGCGCGTCGCGTTGCGCCCCCACCCCGGCCTCCGCTTCGCTCGGCCGACCCTCCCCGCAAAGGGGGAGGGAGATGTCGGCATCGCGCACGACTTTCCGATTCAAATTTCAAACAGCGCGCATAGAAATGCGGCCCCGCGCGCCGATGGCGCGGGTTGGGCTTTGGCTCACCCTCGAAAATTTCGAGGGGAGATGGAGCGCCGCCAGGCGCAACATGGTTGTCGTCGCTCCATCGTCCGCCGCTTGCGAAGGCGGCAAACAAAAGAGCGCATCGCCTTGCGGCGCTCCATCGACGCTGCGTGCGGACGCTCCGAGGAGGCCGCGAACCGCAGCGCGCGAATCCTTGCCACAGCAAAGGCTGCGGCAAACATCCGCTGCGGCGTCTTGTGGCGTCGGGATCGTACTTCCGGGTGGGAAGGGGAGCGTCCCCTGATCCGGACGGCTTTCGCCGCCTTCATTCCCACCACCGTCCAGCCGCGAACGGCAGAGCTTCGTAGTGAGCCCGGACGATGACCCTCAGCCTCCGGGAGCGTGGCTGCGAACCACGCGCGCGGGCGCCGCGCTTCATTCCACTTCAGGAACGCCTCTAGAAGCGCCCCTCACGAATGAAGCAATAGGAATATAAGCCTATTAAGTAGGATTTGTCAACCCGGGCGGGATGTTCCATTTTTCGTTTCCCGCCGAAATGTCAGTTTTCAATTTTCGGAAATTAGTTTCTTAGGAGCTTTTAATGCCAATCGATCATGAGTTTGGCGCACAGCACACTGATTTGAAATTATCCATCATCGAAAACTATCTAAAAGCCTTCACGACGGCGCTAAAGCCCCACTTCCAAGAGCTTTGGTACATTGATGCTTTTGCGGGAACGGGATTTAGAACGGTCAGGCATGAGGAGAAGCCGGAAAGTTTCCTAAGCGCAGGTGAGCCGCAGCGCATTGAGCAACGTCGTGGGTCAGCCCAGATCGCATTGGACATTCAACCAAGCTTCGATTTCACGGTATTTATCGATGCTAAGCCGTCGCACGTTGCTGCGTTGAATGATCTTGCTGCGAGATATCCACGCCGGAGAATTGCTGTCGTTAGAAACGACGCCAACGAAGCCATTTTGTCGTTGCTTGCAGCTAACTCGTGGCAATCAACGCGCGCTGTGTTGTTTCTGGATCCTTACGGAATGGAGGTGAACTGGGAAACGCTTGAGGCTATCGCGGCAACAAAAGCAATCGATATTTGGTTTTTGTTTCCGATGTCAGGATTATACCGACAAGCAACAAAAAATATTGAAGCAGTCGATGAGCACAAAGCATCTGCTCTGACGCGAATTCTCGGGTCGGAGGAGTGGAAAGAAGAGCTATATGAGGATAGTGGTCAATCGGAGATGTTCGGGAATGATCCTAGAGTAAGAACTCGCGATGTGAGGTCGCTTGAAGATTACGTTCGTCGTCGTCTTCGAACGATTTTTCCAGCAGTCCTCAAGCCGTTGCCACTTCCATTGCATCGGAAGCCTCAGTTGTTCTCACTCTTCCTGTGCATATCTAACGACGAGACAAAAGCCATAGGTCTCGCGACAAGGATCGGAAATCACATACTCAAAGTTGGTGCAGGCATTTCATCGTAAGTGCGATCGTGCAGCAAGCGCCCAGTCGCTTTCTTGTTCTTCCCACCCCATTGCTTAAAGAAAAAGGCTGTCCCAGATTTTCGGCACATTTTTTCAATTTCATCGACCCACTCGGGCTTCATTGGGCGAGCGCGAGGCCCACTCTCTCCGCCGACGATTGCCCAATGAATTCCCGTAAGGTCCCCAGCGGCAACTGACCCGATAAGTGGTTCAAGCGATACAAATCGAATAATGGCGGGGACACGACGGATGTCATCAAGACGTCCCAATACGCGGTCATCCTCGACACTCGTGCCGAGCCATACGTTTGATAGAGTTTCGAAACGTCGCTCCAAAAGCACGTCGGCCATTCGGTCTGGTCGCTTGGTGAGAATTTGATAAGTGTGTCGCGGTGTTTCTTTCATCACCTGCCAAACACGATAAATGTAGTCAGTTTGTACGTCTGGATGGAACAGGTCTGACATGGAGTTCACGAACACTTTTCGTGGCTTCGACCATGTCCTCGGAGCATCCAGCGACTTTGCGTCCAGACGAATTTTCCCGGTCCATACGGCGCGGCCGCCGCTGCGTCGGGTAAGGCCTTTATACTTTTCTAGCCCCATAGCATCGAGACGCGCAGCCATTCGCATTGCGTAGCAATTTGTGCAGCCAGCAGTGAGAATTGTGCAACCCGCTACCGGATTCCACGTAGCGTCGGTCCACTCGATTGACGTGTCGCCCATGGTGCCTCCATCAGCAAGTATGCTGACAAATGGCGGTTAATTTAAGATTCCAAAAATCTGCATTGCCCTCAAATATACTTCTTCATTTCCGCGAGCAGATCGCTGCGAAGGTCTTCGCGGTCCATCGCGTAAGCGATATTCGCGGCGAGAAAGCCCGACTTCGAGCCGCAGTCATAGCTCTTGCCCTTGAACTTGAAGCCGTAGAACGGCTGTGATTTCGCAAGGCCGAGCATCGCGTCGGTGAGCTGGATTTCGCCGCCCGCACCCTTGGCCTGGGTCTCCAGCACGTTGAAGATTTCCGGCTGCAGGATGTAGCGCCCTGTGATCGAGAGGTTCGATGGGGCGACTTCCTTCTTCGGCTTCTCGACCATGCCGTTGAGTTCGAACATGTCGCCCTTCGCCTTGCCGACGCCGACCACGCCATACATGTGGACCTGATCCATCGGCACTTCTTCCACCGCGATGATGTTGGCCTTGTCCGCGCCCGCCGCGTTGGCGGCGTCGATCATCTGCTTCAGGCCAGAGGGTTTGTTTTTCACCAGCACGTCCGGCAGCAGCACCGCGAACGGCTCGTTGCCGATGATGTCGCGCGCGCACCACACCGCATGGCCGAGGCCGAGCGGCGCCTGCTGGCGCGTGAACGAGGTCGCGCCCGCCGCCGGCTGGTCGCGCTCGAGGATGTCCATTTCCTTCAGCTTGTTTCTTTCCTTGAGCGTGTCCTCAAGCTCGTAGGGCCGGTCGAAGTGGTCTTCGATCACGCCCTTGTTGCGGCCGGTGACGAACACGAGGTGCTCGATGCCGGCTTCCAGCGCTTCGTCCACCACATGCTGGATCAGCGGGCGGTCGACCACGGTGAGCATTTCCTTCGGCATGGCCTTGGTGGCCGGGAGAAAGCGGGTGCCAAGACCGGCGACGGGAAACACGGCTTTACGGATTTTCATGAGGCTCTTTGCAGGCTGAGGGAGACGTTGAGGGGTGTTAGCAGGTTTTATCGGGCTGAAAAACGGCGGGGCGGGCAACAGGTTCCGTAAAGGTGTGCGGATGAACGGTACATGAGCGGCTTGCGGATTTTTTGAGGCGGGGCGTTTTGCTTCATCCCTCCCCCTTGTGGGGAGGGTGCTGAGCGGCGAAGCCGCGAAGCGGGTGCGGGGCCTTGCTCTTAACGCGAGATCGCACCCCCTCACCCCAACCCTCTCCCCGCAAGCGGGGAGAGGGAGCGGCCCTGCGCCCTTTTCACCTCGCCCCGTTCTTACGGGGAGAGGTCGCGAGCGGTAGCGAGCGGGTGAGGGGCAAATTTCTAAGGAAAGAACCCGCGCCGCGTCATCTCGCCGCCGAAAAATGCTGCGTTGTTAATCGGGTGGAAACCCTGTCCGGGCCTCCTGTATCCGGGATAGTCTTGAGCGGGTGTGGAGTACAATGGCACGGATCGAACGTGAAGAA
>Ga0233442_1001302_pt1 | contig 19377 bp, 19 predicted proteins | sample SI_123_September_3_FD_182789 | JGI IMG/M metagenome (GOLD analysis project Ga0233442, IMG submission 182789) | Seawater microbial communities from Saanich Inlet, British Columbia, Canada - SI_123_September2016_150_MG | ecosystem: Environmental > Aquatic > Marine > Inlet | place: Canada: British... | reverse complement strand
TCAACAAACCCCTGTCCAATGATAAACTTATAACCTACAAAACCAGTATTATCAATGAAATTTCTTCTCATAATATAGATGATATTAGAAATTGGAATTACATTGATAAACACATGCCTTTAACAGCGATTTATATTGTTAATAAAAGTGCTGAAGAAAATAAGAATTTATATACCTTTATATTTGAAGAAAGTGATGATTCGGTTGATTTAAATATGAAAGTATTTTTTGTCAATGCAGATGACCTTATGGATGATGAGACCTCAGAAGATTTAAACTTTAATAAAGATGTTAGTGAATTAGAGTCTGATTTATTACAAAAATACCTTAGAAAACTTATTATGGATTTTGATAATGATATAAAAATACAGTCAATAATTAATAATCTAGAAGACAGATCCAAGCAAGTCAAAAATGCTGCCATGCCTGATACTCAAAAACTAGGTCTAATTCAACGCTATCGAACTGCAGACGAAAGATTGTTTTCTAAATCTTTTAGAGAATTGATTGCAATACAGGATAGACGAAAAAATATATAACTAATATTGTTAATCTAGTGATACACCTGGGCTCTTAACAGGATCTCCAGTAAAAACAATTCCGTGACCTTCTAGTACAGACTCAATAGACTCTAAAACTTTAGTATTGCCAGCAGGAATCTCGTTTTGCGGCTCATACCTTCTCAATGTCTTGAGACTTATGCCGCATTCATCAGCTAGTTCTTGACCGCTCCAACCGAGTAAAGCTCTTGCAGCACGAATTTGTCTTCCAGATATCATAAAAAGAGTCTATAATGTCTCTTTTAGAGACAATAATTAAATTACCTTACAATGTTAACAATCGAAAATTTCTTTTCTTCTTTAGAGGGTGCTTATGCACCCAATACAATTAGATCTTATAGATCAGATTATATGCATTATTCCAACTGGTGTCAGAAATATCAATACGATCCCTTTAATATTCATGAAGATAAATTTGCAGACTACATTATGGATATGGGCGAAATCCTAACTGCTGCAACTATTCAAAGGCGAGTAGCCAGCCTTAGTAGTATATTCAATCTCACTAAAAGCAGCAACCCTACAAAAGAACCTGTGGTTATTCTAACCATCAAAAAACTTCGTAGAAAATTTGGAAAACCTCAAAAACAAGCAACACCCTTAACTTATGATATTCTCACCAAACTCAAAGATGTTTGTTCTGACGATATAGCTGGCCTTAGAAATAAACTGCTTTTACAACTAGGCTACGAAACCATGCGTCGTCGCTCTGAAATTTGCCAATTTAAATTTGAAGACTTGCAACATCTTGGCAAACATAAGCATGCACTCCTACTGAGACACTCTAAAACCGATCAATACAATCAAGGGAAAACAATTCCAATATCTAATGAACTGTCTGAGATTATTTCAAGCTGGTCACTAGCAATTGATCAAGATAGTGGTCACATCCTTAGAAGCTTCAAGCGGAATCTATCTACCAACTCATCTCTAACACCTGCATCTATTAACCATATTTTAAAGAGTCTTCAAAAGCAAGCTGGCCTGAATCAAATAGGAGAGCTATCAGGTCACTCATTTAGGGTTGGCGCTGCACTTGATCTATTAAACAAAAACATCCCTCTTGAGAAAATTATGCTTAGAGGTGGTTGGAAATCAGAAACTAGTGCAATGAGATATCTTCAAAGCTGGAATGATAGTAACTGGTTGATTATTAATTGACTATAGAATAACTAATAACCTAATTTAATATCACAACCATCTTTACTAGTGGCTCACACCATCACGCTTGACAACCTTTAAGAAGGTCATCCATAAAATTTTCATGTCAAACCAAAACGATTGACGATTTAAATACTCAACATCTAATGCAACTTTATCAGAAATTGACAATTCATCTCGTCCATTAACTTGCGCCCAGCCGGTAATGCCGGGTAATAATTTATCCACGCCATTTGCAGTACGCAAATCAATCAAATCATCTTGATTATAAAGTGCAGGTCGTGGCCCTACAAAGCTCATATCGCCTTTTAATACTGAAATTAATTGTGGAAGCTCGTCTAAGCTAGAACGACGCAAAAAACCACCAATAGGAGATAAGTACGTATCTGGATTATCTAATAAGTGGGTTGCTACAGCAGGAGTGTCTATTAACATTGAGCGAAACTTTGGCATCTTGAATATTTTATTATTTTTGCCAACTCTATCAGACCAATACAAAGCTGGACCTTTAGATGATAAGCAAACAGCGATAGAAATTAATAGCGTAGGAACTACTAACAGTGCAAGAATCGCAACACCTAATAATAAATCAAAAATCCGTTTCATTCATATCCTTTAAAGATTTTTTAGCTTTAAACCCAAGTAACTCTAATTTAGCAGAAGAATAACACTCATCACCTAGCAATTTGTTAATTTTATATTTAATACGAGGACTTACCAAACTAGCAATATCGAATAGAATTTTTGGCACACTCCATTTTGAAATTGATTTACCTACCACACCGCACATAGTATTATAAATCTTGCGAGAAGAATAAGGCGTACCATCTGTTGCGATGAAAATTTCTCCATTGGCACGTTTATCTTCGGAAACTAGTAAAATTGCCTGAACCAAGTCATCTACATGAATCATAGAGCGTCGGTTACCCGTTTCAGGTAAGGGTGGAAACCACCCCTTCTCAATTCCAGATAGCATCAATTGTAAATTGCCTTTTGCATTAGGTCCGTACACTAAAGAAGGACGAATGATGGATACATGCATACTAGACTCTTTACCTATGTTTAATAATGCCAACTCCGCTTCTCGTTTAGTTTTTCCGTAAACATCTTCTGTGTTAATTTGATCCTCTTCATTCGCGCATATTCCAAAAGGAGGGCTTCCACCTGCCTTAACACTACTAACAAACACAAATCTCTTGACACCAGACTTTACCGCAAGATTAGCCAATTGAACTGTAGCTCTCACATTCACCTTATAGTAAAGATCTTTAATCTTGCCCGCGTCACGCATATCGTGTGCAAAGCCAGCTAGGTGAAAAACTGTATCTACCCCGTCCAAAGTATTAACAGGTATCACCTCAGATTGGAGATCGCAAACTACAGTCTCATAATCAGGTTGTTTTTCACGAGATAACACTCTAATATTAGCATCTGTCGCCTTAACAAGCCTCTGCCCAACAAATCCAGTGGCTCCTATAATTAAAGTAGTCAACTGCATCTATTTTTTTGTATAAATAGACAAATGTATAGATATTACATCGTCAATATTAAAAGCACGCTCAGCTAACTTCCGCGCATTTTTAGCAAACTTATGCCTTAAATCACTATCATTAGTTAATTTCAAAATACCGCCAACCAAAGAGCCTGCTGACTTAACATCAACTAGCAAGCCTGTTTCATTGGGTTCTATTGCATCCCGACACCCAGGCACATCAGTGGTCACCACGGCACGACCACAGGCTGCCGCTTCAATTAACACTTTAGGTAGCCCTTCTCGATAAGAAGGTAAAACCATAATATTTGATTTTTCGATGACTTTCTCGACATTATGACTATACCCCCAGTGCTCAACAATGCCTTTTTCAACCCATTTTTTAATTTGAACAGGGGAAACGGATTTTGGATTGTATAAATCAGTATCTCCCACCAATACCATACGAATATCACTGCGTTGCAGCCTAATTATTTTTGCAGCCTCTACAAACTCCATAACCCCCTTGTCAACAAGTAAACGAGCAACTAACATTACCACCAAATCTCCCACAGGTTCAGAGGTTGCACTATATTGAGTTAAATCAACTCCTGAGCCACGAATAAAAACGGCTTGTTTGGCGTTAACTGCACCTAACTTTGTTAAAATATCACTGTCAGATCTATTTTGAAAAATAATCGCTTTTGAATTTTTCATTGCTGATCGATATAACACCGAAACAATAAAACGAAGAATTTTAGCTTTCAACCCTTGAGCAATAAATACATAGCCCAAACCAGAAATAGAAGATACACGCACAGGTACTTTTAATAATCGTGCAACAATACCACCATATAAAACAGGCTTAATAGTGATGCCGTGAGCAATATCAGGCTTTACCGATTTTATAATAGTGTAAATTTTCCTTAGTGTTTTAAGTTCATTTATAACCCCTACACCACTACGAGAAAGCTCCAAAGGGTGAACAATAATACCATAGTATTCTAATAACTCTTTTTTGTCGGTAATAGCACATGCTATATGTACCTCGAAGCCTTTTTTAATAGAAGCCAATGCAATTGGCAAACGGTGTGATATAAAAAACCAATCGATATTTACTATGAATAATAGTTTTTTCATTAATGATTTTTCTCATACCAAGCTTGAAACATTAAAATATTCCAGAGTAAGTATGACCAATTTCTCTTACCACTTTGATGCTCAGACCAAAGTTTATTAACTATTTCAGGATAAAAGAAACCCTGTGCTTTAATTTTATCTTCTTGCAATAACTCTTCAGCCCAATCTTTAAGACCTCCTCGTAACCACTTAGCAAGTGGAATACCAAAGCCTTTTTTGGGTCGCTCTATTAATTCTCTAGGAACATATTTAAAAAGTACTTGTCTTAATGGCCATTTAGCTTGCCCAGCAAAATTCTTAATTTCCATCGGCACTTTAGCGGCAAACTCAACAACTGTATGGTCAAGCAGTGGTACACGAGTTTCTAAAGAAACCCCCATTGCAGCACGATCAACCTTACACAAAATATCATCGGGTAAATAAGTATGGTGATCAATTAATGTCATTTTTTCATGATTACTAAGCTTAACACCTGCTATCCGTTCTGTTACATAATTAGGGTCGCCACCATCAACAACAATACTTTCAGGCTCTCTGGTATGCGCCATTAAATAATTGCCATAAAATCGCTCAAAATCCACGCAAGATAAAGCGTCAGCACCCTTATGGAGTTGATCGCCCATATTATTACCTAATGGCAATTTATCCCACCAAGCAGTAGGTACTACTTTAATCGCAGAAGCAACAACAGTGCAAGCAAATTTAGGAAGCAATGAGACTTTATCCCACATAGCTAAGGTGTCTTTATAGCGACTATACCCTGAAAACAACTCATCACCACCATCTCCCGATAAAGCAACTGTTACATGTTGTTTTGCCATTTTAGACACTAAAAAAGTGGGGATTTGACTAGAATCAGCAAAAGGTTCTGAATATAAATTGGCAAGTTCAGGAATAACCGCAAGCGCATCTTCTTCGGTTGCATAAAACTCTGTATGCTCAGTGCCCAAATGTTGAGCAATCGCTTTAGCATATTCAGCTTCGTTATACCCTTCTTCATAAAAGCCAATAGAAAAAGTTTTTACTGGTTTAGATGAACGAGATTGCATTAAGGCAACAATGGTTGATGAATCAATACCACCCGATAAAAAAGCACCAAGTGGCACATCTGCTATCATTTGCCTTTCAACCGCATCCCCTAATGTTAAAGCCAGCGCATCAACAAGGTCTTCCTTTGTCATATCAAAAGGAAGATTAGAGCCTTTTTGGATAACACTATTTACTGACCAATAAACAATTTCTTTAGGCTCTGTGACTCCATTTTTATAGACCAACATAGTACCCGGCATTAATTTGTTAATACCAGAATAAATAGAATAGGGCGCAGGAATATAGCCTTGACGAATTAATAGGCTCAACGACTCTCTGCTAATACTAGCAGAAAAATCCGGATGTTGTTTTAATGATGATAATTCAGAGCCAAAGAGTAAGGTTTCACCCTGCCAACCATAATAGAGCGGCTTTTCACCTAAACGATCTCGCAGTAATATTAATGACTTTTCTTTATCATCCCAAATGCTCATGGCAAACATACCAATACATTTCTCAATGGCTTCTTTTATTCCCCAAACTTCAAAGCCTTTTAACAATGTTTCGGTGTCTGAGTGACCATGCCAATGACAAACCTTATTTTTTTCAAGTTCAGCTCTAAGTGCCAAGTGATTATAAATTTCACCATTAAAGGCAAGTATGTAACGCCCTGTTGCTGAAGCCATAGGTTGATGGCCAGCGGGAGATAAGTCAACAATAGCTAATCGGCGATGAGAAAAACCAACACCCTCAGCTTCTAAAAACCAAACACCACTACTATCAGGACCTCGGTGAATAATTTCATCCGCCATTCTTATTAATAAATTAGCTGCATTAGCTACTGATTTTGTTGGGGAATAAAATCCAGAAAATCCACACATAATTAATTAATCCCTATAATGTTATGGCTGTTTGAATGGCCAATATAATATCTATTACAAATTACGATACAATTGGTAATAATTTTTCCATGCTTGAGTAATTGAAAAATTCGTAACGATACGTGCACGTACATTTTCAGCCAACAACACTCTTTCTTGCTTATTTTGTGATACAAGCATTGCTAATTTAGCAGCCATTTGAATAGTGGCATTCGATGGAATAACCATCAAATCATCTCCGACAATAATTGCCGCATCACCGACATCAGTAACCAATGCAGGTGTACCTGATGCCATGGCCTCAGCCACAACATTAGGAAAACCCTCACTCAAAGAGGGCAAACATAACAGATCAAAACCTGTCATCACTTTGGCAATATCAGCGCGCTCTGCTAATAAAATTAAACTCTCTTTAACTAAAGTATTGTTAAGCAGTGATTGTAGTGGCTCTGCATTTTCAATATCACGCCCCACTAACACCAACTTAATGTTAACTTGTGGCGCTATATTTTTCTTATACTCTATAAGTAATTTTTCAAAAGCTTGCAATAAGCAGAGATGCCCTTTAATAGGAGTATACCTCCCTACCATGCCAATAACAAAAACATTTTCAGTCACCGCTACTTCATGACGAAAATTAGCTCTATTTTTACTGCTTGGGCGAAACAGAGTTACATCAATGCCATTATGGATCACCACCATATTTTCAGCACAGTAACCCGCAGCAAGGTGCGATTTTTTTGCAGCCTCGGCACAACAAACTATTTTTACAGGAATAAAGTGCGATAACTTAGCAGAGAAGGTTGCCAACAATCCCGTCAATCCTTTAGGTAATTCAGTGCGGCGAATATTCCAAACCACTTTTTTAGATAGCCCCAACGATTTAGCAACCAACAACCCTACTAAGTTAGCATGATACATCCAACATTGAATAACGGTGTCATTGCCCGATAGCTCCTTTAATATTTTACGTAGCTCAACTACTCCAGCAATAGAAGAAAATACACTAGAGAATCCCAGAGTATGTACTTTTATATTACACGCCATAAGACGCGTCATTAATGGAGTTTCATCACTTTTTAAAGAGATAATGATATGCTCAATATTTTTATTTTTGGAAAAGTAGATCAATTTTTCCAACTGAGATTCAGCGCCACCTTGAAACAAACCACTTAAAATATGAATAACTCTCATCGTCATTTAACCCCATATTTAAAGCGATTGAAAAAATATCCTGTCAATGTTGGATGGGTCCAGATGGCTGAAGGCAAATTAGGTATAAAAACAGACTGCCTCTCTTTAGATAAATTTATCAACAAAGATGGCAATTCTCTCAATGCGGCACTCATTTGCAACAATGGATAGGTAGAAAAATCATCATTAACACTTGGCACTACGAAAGAATGCCTTAACACAGTCCCTGTATCAACACCTTCATCAACAAGGTGAATGGTTGCACCAAACAATTCAGGTTGTTTATTAACTAGCGCCCAATAACCGCCATAAACCCCTCTGTATGCAGGGTTTATTCCTGTATGAATATTAATAATAGGACATTTAACACAAGCTAAAAAATTAGCACTTAAAATGCGAGTGCCACTTAAAATAATACAATCGGGCGATTGCTTAACTACATATTCGATAGCATTTTCACTATTTACATTTGTAAAATATTTGGTATTAATTAACTCAATCACTGTTTTTACTGCAGATGACTCTATACACCTTAACTGTTCATTTACTTTTTTTCTTTTTAATTGTAAACGAGAAAACACTATAAAAAACAATTGATTTATAACTGTAATTAAGCCAAATTTTTTAATTCTATTTTTTAAAAGCTTTAATTTATCATCCCTATTCTCTTCAACAAAAGAAACATCGTAGCCTTGCTGCACTAGCACCGACAACATTAAACGTGTTGAACGAGATTTTCGTCCAATAATTAATATTTTATTCAACTGACTTTACCTTTGATACTATACCAGTCATTGTTGCACACTGAAATTGATACTTTTTATTTAAATATCGATAGTGTTGCAATATTTTTTCTAAAAACTTTAAGTTATCCTCTATATTTGCACCAAAATTATGCGGATGCCACCAAAGGTGAAACACTCCTCCTTTTTTAGCAGTTCGAGTCATACTCAATTTTATTCGCCACAATCTTAATGACTCTAAAAAGCTAAATTTATCATTATAAGGGCGTAAAAATAAACTTGCTGGAATATTAACAAGCCCACTTTGTTTATTTATTTTTACTTTTTGCCTTAATGAGCCACTTAAAGGAAGGTAAGCATCAAGTAAACGAAATGCACGTCTAAATAAACTTTGTTCGGCTCTGTTTTCAGCTTTATAAGCCCAATGAGATGGATTACCTCTATAGCAAATAATTTCTTCATCCGCACAAGTATTTAAGTAATCTTGATTATATTGATTTCGGGGGAATACTATGCTTTTGAAAGTGGCGTTAAATTTTGAGGCTACTTTACTGTTACTTTTCATATCCATTTTAAATTGCTCGAGAGTTTGCCCCAACTCTAAGCAATAATAATGAGAGAAAGTGTGTGATGCAAACTCCTGCTTAGGTGTTTGTAGTATCCTATTAATTAAATCTGGGGCAAATAATAATTTATCATTAAGTTTAAATAATTCATCTAATTTGGTATATGGGTTAAAATTACTACTCGCATATGATGGCTCTAGTTCAGGTTTTATTTGCCTAAACTCTTCTTTTGATGGTAAACATAAAGCCCCAACCGTCGCCCAAGTGCAAGCCACTTCATACCGCTCAAACAAGGCTAAAAGTCTTGGCACCACTTGATGAACACACAGTAATTGTTGGTGGTATTCTGAACCGCGTGAATCTTGAACCCCCCAAAGAAGCTCAAAGTCTAGAGATATTGTAAATACTTTCATATTAAAGCTTCGGACTCAAAAATCTGATTGGAGGAATTACTGATATAATCCACTTAATAAAAAAAAACAAACCAAGTGTGTAAATAAATAGAAAAAAGACACCTAACCAAGCCGGCATTAAATAAAATGCCCATGAATACCATAGCATATCATCCCTTAGATCACTTTCTCCAATAAGTTTTGTAAAAACAACACTTAACAAGCAAAGTAAGGCTGTATACAACAAGTACCCGCCTAGCCATAATGGATTAAGCACTATCCAACCTGAAAATCCTGGATTTGTATTCCAATCTCCAACATTAAACTGCCAGTTAAAATCACCTATACCAGTAAAAGCGGTTCCCAAGGGTACATTTCTTGACTCACCAAGCAGTTTGTCTAAAATTATCCCGTGCAAACCTTCAAGCCAAAAAGGAAAAAACCCCCCTTGATAATATAAATTTTGAAGTAAATCTGAGAGCCTATAAATTTCAGCAACAATTGAAACTGTTTGTAAACGCCCTATAATATGCTCAATACCGGAATAGAAAGCGTAAAAATATCCATCTCTTTTACCATCATTCATAAGCTCTAGTAAATAATAATCTAAAGGTTGATCGCCTGTTTCACCCAGGTACAACCTAAATGCAAATTTTACTAAAAGTAAAACAGGATAGACGGCGAGTGTTATGCCACTGACAACCAATAGCTTCTTCACAGATAGGTTTTTATTTTTTATTTTCTTAGATAGTTCAAAAAATAACACCAATAAGAAAATATCAGCCCGCCCCCTTACTAGACTTGATATGATAGCAATTAATAAATTAATTCTGAAAAGTCTTGCATTGCGACAAAACGCATAATAAATAACAAAAAAAAGATCTATAGGAAAGAAAATCCAAAATACAGAAAAAATAGAACTTGTTTCAACATTTCCAGATCCTGCAATATTTACCCCATTCGACAAGTTAAAAATTAAAAATAAAATTTGTAGCACTATTAAAATAAAACTAATTCGACTCTCAAAAATAGCTTCATATTTAAATCGTATTTTAGGTATCTTAACTTTTAATAAAAGAGGGTAAAAAATAAATAAAATAATTATATAACTACTACAAACAAGAAGCCCTGAGACTAGCAGGGCATTTTGGTCGTAAACAGGAATACCTTTGACATCTCCAATTAGTTCACCAGTTTGGGTCATAATTAATAAAGCAATAAAATTAATCATCACTAAAGAAAACCCAAAAATATTCCGAATATTGTACATTTATCGAACCTTTTCAGCTGGAATTCCAACATAGGTAGAATTATCTTCACACGACTTCAATACCACAGCATTAGCTCCAATAATTACATTATCGCCAACAATAATATGACCTAAAACTTTAGCGCCTGTTGATATAACAACATTAGCCCCAATTACTGGCTGACTCCCTTTGCTCGTTTGAGTTACATCTTTATTGCCTAACGTCACTCCGTTAAATATTTTACAATTTTCGCCAATAACAACATCTGCACCGATGACAATATCATGCCCATGAGCGATAACAAACCCTTTATCGATTTCACTCTGCAAAGAAATGTCACTCGCGAATAATATACGAATAATATATTCGATAATAAAGGCAAATAATCGACCAACTAAAGGAAGCTTAATTAGCGACTGACCTAAGCGAAGCAGAAAAACAAGATGCAAAGTATGATTAAAAACAAACCACTTAACCTGAACCAAAAATTTATCAGATGAACATGCTTTTTGTAAATCTTTTTTAAAATATTTGATGCTCATTTTACCGCCTTATCATTCCCATTTTTAAAAGTGGGAATCCTTAACATCTTATAAACCTCAAAAGAAGATGTTAACTTTCTTAAGGCCTCGACCGACAGACACTTCAAAGAAAGAGTAAAAAACTTTATAAAAAAATTTATTTTTTTTCTTTTTAAGCAAGAATAACTAAGTAATAATGAAGAGGAAAAAAGATCACTCTTTTGGTCAGGATAACTTTCAAAGAAAAACTGCATCGAACAGAGAATAAGATGGATAATATTAGTTCCACTTGATGATATGCCAACACCTATTCGATAAACAGTTAGCGGCTCATTGCTAACAAATGATGCAAAACCCTCATTAACAATCACTACATTTTTAAAGTAATCAACGACACCAAAGTTAGGGAGTTTGTTTAATGAAAATTTATGCCTATACATATGCGAACTATTGGTTCCAATAGAAATAAACCTAATAATGTCACCTCGGTAAAAATTTTTAGTAAAAAAATTTTTATTATTTATTAAATCAGGCAATTGCACTTCACCTTTTTCAAATAATGATCTTGTCCAAACTAAATTACACTCTGAATTTTTATCTAAGAAATCAGCTTGTTTTTGTAGTTTAGTTGGTAGCCAATAGTCATCCCCATCCATGTGGCATATATACTTGCCTGTTGCACTACTATGTGTATCAATAAAGTTTTCTAACGCCCCTATATTTCTCTCTCTTAACAAGGGCTTAATACAAGAGTATTTATCAGCAAATTGTTGAATTATTTTTCGGGTACCGTCTGTAGAACAATCATCACTCACAATAACTTCAAATTCAAATTCAGTTTCTTGGTCTACAATACTTTGCAAGCATTGTTTAATATACTGCTCTTGATTATAAGTCACTACACAAACGGTTACTTTAGGTACATTTAATACTTTACCACTCATAAACTAAAGCCTTTAAATTTATTTTTAAATACCATTATCGATTTTTTAGAAAATAGTATACTGATTATCATAATTAAAGAACCTGCCACAAATACCAGAGATGCATTTAATAGTCGATCATTACCTAGCCAATTCTGTTCAACCAGTAAAACTAAAGCACCGACAATAGAGGCCGGAACCATGATTTTTAGTGCGTCATTAAATAGCCACTTCAAATGCAAGTCAGGCTCTAATTTATGATGCACATAAGCCACCCAAATAAATAAAAATAACGCATTTATGGTTAGCCAAACATAACCTGCACCAATGCCGCCAAAATGGGTTGCTGCGTAAATAATACTAGGGATTAATATTATCACCAAACCTGCATTACCAATTAAGTGGTAGCGTAAGTTACCTTTTGCATATTGCAAATAATAAGCAAAAGCAGCGATACATAAAAAGAGATTGCCAGCTGCATATAATCTTAAAATAGGTGCCGCTTGCTCTGACAAATGTAAATCACCCGTCCATGCTATTAATAAAGGTTTGGCTGTTGCCACCAGAGTGATTGCAGCAGAGCCTGCAATAATAGCAACCAATTGGGTTGATTGGCGATAAACTCTGATCATTTCATTATGTTTATTTTCGGCATATAACCTTGACATTCTCGGCATTATAGCGCTACTAATTGGCCCACTAATAACCATAATACCATTTGCAGCTAATACTGCTAAGGTAAAATACCCATAATTTTCTAGCGATAAAATACCTGATAATACTAATTTATCAGTTTGCGTAACAAATACCCAAACTGATGCAGTAAACGCGATGGTTAAGGAGAACTTTAATACTGACTTTACTGGCCGGAAAGACCAGCCAATTTTTTGATTCAAACTACTTTTGACAGGTAGCAACCCCTGAGTTTTAAAAGCTAAGCCAACAATTTCAATCAATGCAACTACAAATTGATGTATAAAAAACACTAATGGCGTAAAGCCCCAGTGCCACATACTAGCAAACACACCAACAAAACGCAGTGTGGCTATAACTGCATTAAAAACACTTAACCAGACTAATTTTTCAGAACCTGTTACTACACCACGGTATAAACCTGTCATCCAGCGCAAGGCGATGCTAATTGCCATTATTTGCACAGAAATTACAACTTCTTCTACTGGTAAATTTTCTAAATTTAACCATTGTGTGGCAATTAGCCGCGATGATAAAAATAGCACGCCACCGCCGATTAATGCAATACTAACAAAAATAATGGTTAAGGCGCGGTAGAGCTGCCTAAACACCAATGCAGAAACCGCACCACCTTGAAAACGCGCAGTTTCTCGGCCGATAGTGGGTGTCAACCCCAAATCAAGTACAGCAAACCACGCTTGCAGCATGGCAAAAAACCCGACTAAACCATAAGCTTCACTACCCATGTACTTAATATACTGTGGCAACAATGCAATACCGATAACAATGACATAAATTTGACTTACATAATTAGAGATGATATTTTTAGCTAGCACAAAAACAATAATTTCATTCAATATTCGGCATAAAGGAACCAACATTGTAAGTGGCCCCCTTTATGGATACCCTTCCATTTTCAACCCAGATTTTCGAATCTCGTAACCATATAATAATTTGCACAATCATGAGGATCTGCATATCAAGAACATCGTTATAATCTCTGTAATTTTCAGAGTGAAAAATAGACTGCATAATCACAGGGCCTGTATCAATACCAGCATTAACAAAATGTGCACTATTCCCCAGCAAAAGTGCACCATCATCTAGGGCTTGATCGATAGCCATTAATCCTTTGTACGCAGGTAACAAAGAAGGATGAAAATTGATAATCTTGTTTTTAAAAGATCTGATTAAATCACCTTTTAAAATAACATCACAATAAATAAATAAATAATCAACGCTCCTTTCATTCATCAATTTATATATATAGTCGGAACTCATAATGTTCTTTTTTTTAAATGTAGAATTATCAAGAAAAAAGCAATCTACTCCAATCGTACTGCAAATATTTTTCAGCTCAAGATCATTAATATTATCTGTCACAATACAATCTACATATTCAAGCAAGTGACTCTTATTTTCCTCACTATAAGAAAGAAATTTTTTTAACCTTGTGGCATTTCTGGAGACATAAAAGCAGATTTTCACAGCCCCACCCTCTCTTCGAAAAATTCAATAACTTCATGGCATAGTTTAACCACATCCTCCTCCGATATATCCTGATGCACTGGCAAATTTAAAATCTCATATGATATATCACATGATAAAGGATACTTTTCCAAATCAATTTCTTCAATCAACCTATAATACAGTGCAATTGTCGGCATACCTTTTTCCAAAAGAAAATAATACAACTTTTCTCTTAACCCTATTTTTACCCTTATTGGAAAAGTCTGGGGCATATCCATACTTGTTAGCTCATACATTACTTCTATATCATGACAAGTTGACAACAACTTAGCATATAATTTAAAATTCATCCTTCGAATATTTGAAATTTCATTTAAATCTGAATTGGAATAAATCTCTAGATCGGATAATTCTATTTTTTTATCACACTCAATTTTATCAAGCGGATGTGTTTCATTATTCACCTTTAACACACCTCCAGAATTCGTCGCCAAGTATTTATGCACTGAATAGAAACTAAAATCACCATAATTGCCAATAAGTTGACTTTCCACCCCTAAATGAAAGGCGTGCGCACAATCTTCAACCAAAATAATATCATTTTCATTGCAAAATCGCTTAATTTCACCCATATCTGTTCTGCAAAAACCAAAATAATGAACTACTAGTGCCACATTTATATTTCCAGAAAAAATTTTGGCTTTAAAATCATCCACATCTACCTCAAGACTCTCCCCTAATTTATAAAATTCAAACTCCGTATTGTAATCAAGAACAGGGTCAAACACCCCCGAGCCTTCTTTATCATTTCTTCCAATATAAGATGGTAATAGTATTGACACCTCTAAGCTTGAAGTAAGCGAACCTATTATATTGCCCCATGCCGTCCGAGCATCTTTAGTAAACTTCAGTCCCAGACTACAATTGTTATTGTTATAAGGTGATTTTCTAATCATTATCTCACTTCTTCTAACAAGTCTTTTTTTGCTAGTTTTATAAAATCATTTTTAAGGAGTCTTTGTATATCCCCCTTACTATTGAACATCAAAATATCTATTATAGACAGGCTTGCGTAAAATTCTTTCTTCCGAGATTGTTTATATGGTGTCAAATTTGATTTTAAAAATTTAATATCTATATTATTTGCATTATATTTATCTTCATCAAATATTTCATAACCAGAGCAAGGATTAATGTAATTGCTTGCATTTAGTTTTTTTGAAATTGACAATGCCCAATCGCCAGGACCTTCTATTTCTAGCCTATCAAAATCTATATCAGAAGCAACCTTATACTTCAAATCTATATCTAAATAATCACAAATAACTTTTGTAGATTCAATAGATAAAGACAAAAAAGAATCGAAGTCCTTCTGAAATATTTGATTTAACAGGTCTATTGTTTTCTCATAATGCGGGGCTTTTATCTTTTTGTAATATGTAAGCTGCCCTAGTATTTTATCTTTCCATTTTTCGGTATTATTTACAACAGCATCGCTAATTAATCCTTTCTGTTGAATTTTTTGGATAGGCACTGTTATATATTGAAATTCTTGATTTTCATCTGGATGTAAAATCCTATTTCTATTCATCCAGCTCCTTTTATTGTATTGCACTACATCAAAAAAAATAAACTCATCGCTATTGGCTATTAGTTGCCAATATCCAATATATGGAAATAAATATGGTTGCATTATGGCCAGTGTCATGTATTTTCCTTTAAAATATTAATTATGGTATTTTGCACCCCTTCTTCAAGTTCAGCATAAATAGGCAGGCAAAGTATCCTTTTAGAAATATCTCTTGATATTTGCATCTCTTGTTTTGACCTTATATAGTCTAAAGTATCAAGTGATGGATGAAAATATCTTCTTGGAAATATTTTATGCTCATTTAAAGATTTCTGAACTTTTAAAAGCTGACTTTCACTTTTGAAAACTACTGGAAAATAGCTATAATTTTTAGATGATTTTTTGTTTTGCTCTTGAAAAAAGGCCAGCCCCTCTAATTCTTTTTCATAAAGTTCTGAAATGACTCTTCTTTTTTCTTTTATCTCTTTTATATCATCAAGTACACATAATCCCATAGCAGCTTCAAACTCATTCATCTTTGCATTTGTACCAAGATATGGTATTGATTCTGAATTTTCAATACCAAAGTTTATGAGATATCTAGCTTTTTGCTCTAACTGATCATCATTTATAATTAAAGCGCCACCTTCTATAGTATGAAAAAGCTTAGTAGCATGAAAACTTAAGGTTGATATATCTCCATAGTTTAATACACTTTGCTCTTTATACTTCACATCAAAAGCATGGGCGGCATCATACACAACCTTTAGATTATATTTATTTGCAATTTTATTAATTTCTTCTACTTCGCATGCGTTTCCAAATACATGCACAGGAAGTATTGCCGATGTATCTGAAGTAATAAGATTCTCTATATTTTTTGGATTTAGATTAAATGTGTTTTTATCTATATCTGCAAATATTGGCAACAAGTTATTTGTCACAAGAGAGCTTGTGGTTGCGACAAAAGAAAAAGGCGTGGTTATCACAAAGCCTTTTAAATTAAGCGTCCTATATGCTATTTCTAACGCCACTGTTCCGTTTGAAACAAGGATAATATTTTTTACACCTAAATATTTTGCAAGTCTTTTTTCAAGTCGTTGCAATAATGGACCATTGTTAGTAAGCCAACCATTTTCATAAATTTCATCTACATACTTTTTGTATTTACTTTTATTCGGTAGGTATGTTTTTGTTACATTTATCATTTCATTCTGCTTTATATTTTTATAAATACCACCCAACAACCTTTAGGCAATAACAAAATTTTCATCTGACTTTCGAGAAAATTCACCTTTTAAGGTAATTAATTACCCTTTTCGTCACCCAGGCTAGCATGATCAATCATATTAATTAAGGGAATCTTTTACCAACTCAGTTAAATACTGCCCATAGCTATTTTTAGACAAGACTTTGGCTGTTCGCATCACTTGTTTGTTATTTAACCAGCCATTATTCCAAGCGATCTCTTCTAAACAAGCAATTTTATAACCCTGTCGCTTCTCAATGGTTTCTACAAACATTGCAGCCTCTAGGAGGCTTTCATGTGTGCCAGTATCTAACCAAGCAAAACCACGACCTAGTAACTCAACATTAAGATCTCCACGCTCCATATACATTTGATTAAGCGTTGTGATTTCTAGCTCACCACGATGCGAAGGTTTAACTTTTTTAGCCATTTCAACCACATCATTATCATAAAAATACAAACCTGTAACGGCAAAGTTGGACTGTGGCTTTTCAGGCTTCTCTTCAAGGCTAATTGCCTTTTGATTCTCATCGAATGCAACTACACCAAAACGCTCCGGATCTTTAACTTGGTAACCAAATACAGATGCACCACTCTTTCGACTGGCAGCACTCTTTAAAATAGGGGTAAAACCTTGCCCCCAAAATATATTATCACCAAGAATCAAGCAAACACTATCGCTACCAATAAACTCTTCACCAATAATGAATGCTTGCGCCAGTCCATCTGGGCTAGGCTGTATTTTATAAGTTAAATTAACGCCAAAGTCTGACCCATCGCCTAGCGTACGGATAAAACCCTCTTGATCTTCTGGAGTTGTAATAATCAAGATATCTTGTATGCCAGCTAGCATTAACACTGATAAAGGGTAATACACCATGGGTTTATCGTAAATAGGCATCAACTGTTTTGAAACACCCTTGGTAATAGGATAAAGGCGCGTACCTGAGCCGCCCGCCAGGATTATTCCTTTCATGATTTAACCACTCCTAACCTTTCACCCTGATAACTGCCATCTTTAACTCGATCACACCAAATGGTATTTTCTAAATACCACTCAACAGTTTTTTTAATGCCTGTTGCAAAAGTCTCGTCTGGTGTCCAGTTTAATTCATCTGCTATCTTAGTAGCATCAATGGCATATCTTACATCATGCCCAGCTCTGTCGCCCACATAGGCGATTAGTTGCTCATACTTATCAATGCCGTCAAGCTTGCTTGGCACTAGTTCGTCTAAGATGCTACAAACTGTTTTAACCACATCAATATTTTGCAGCTCATTATGTCCACCAATATTATAGGTTTCACTAATCTTGCCGGTTAATGCTACATGCAATAATGCTCTTGCATGATCATCAACATATAGCCAATCTCTTATTTGCTTGCCATTGCCATAAATTGGCAATTCTTTACCTTCTAAAGCATTAAGAATAATAAGCGGAATAAGCTTTTCAGGGAATTGATAAGGGCCATAATTATTGGAACAATTGGTAATCAGTGTTGGGAATTTAAAAGTACGTTGCCATGCGCGCACTAGATGATCAGAGCTAGCTTTGGCAGCGGAGTAAGGCGAGCTTGGCGCATAAGGCGTATCTTCAGTAAACAGATCATCTGTACCTTCAAGATCACCATAAACTTCATCAGTAGAGACATGGTGGAATTTAAAATTATCTTTCTTATCACCCTCTAAATTAGACCAATAAACTCTAGCTTCTTCAAGTAGCACATAAGTACCGACAATATTAGTTTGGATAAATTCACCAGGACCATCAATAGATCTATCTACATGCGATTCGGCTGCTAAGTGCATCACAATATCCGGCTGATGCTTATCAAACACGCGCTTAATCTCAGTTGCATCGCAAATGTCCACTTGTTCGAATGCGTATCTTGCGTCACTTCCAACTAAAGTTAGAGATTCTAAATTGCCTGCATAAGTGAGTTTGTCAACGTTAATAACACTATGCCCAGTGTTGTTAATAATATGACGAATAACGGCAGAGCCAATAAAGCCTGCACCGCCGGTGATTAACAATTTCATTTGGTTAAGGAACTAACATACCAGTCCATTGCCTCATCCATACCTTTGGATATCATGTACTTTGGCTGATAATCTAATAAAACTTGTGCTTTATTAATGTTCGCCTGTGAATGTCTAACATCTCCAGCTCTAAAATCTTGATAGATCGGCTCTTTCTTTTCTAACCCTTGCGTTCTTTGGATTAGTCTTTCTTCAATCATTTGGTAAAGCTTGTTTAGACTTGTTCTATCATTAAGAGCGACGTTATATACTTGATCAGTAGCTTCATCATTATCAGTAGTTGCTGCGAGAAGGTTCATCTGAACTGTATTGTCAATATAACAAAAGTCTCTACTAGTTTCGCCATCGCCATTAATAAACACATCTTCTTTATTTAAAATGGCTGCCACCCATTTTGGTATGACTGCCGCGTATGCGCCATTTGGGTCTTGTCTTTTACCAAAGATGTTGAAGTATCTTAATCCTATGGTTTTAAACCCATAGGTCTTTGCAAATACATTTGCGTAAAGCTCATTAACAACTTT
>Ga0233442_1001297_pt1 | contig 19442 bp, 30 predicted proteins | sample SI_123_September_3_FD_182789 | JGI IMG/M metagenome (GOLD analysis project Ga0233442, IMG submission 182789) | Seawater microbial communities from Saanich Inlet, British Columbia, Canada - SI_123_September2016_150_MG | ecosystem: Environmental > Aquatic > Marine > Inlet | place: Canada: British... | reverse complement strand
TTAACTAAAGCAATTATGGATCTAACAGAAAGAATGGATTCAAATCAACCACCAACTAAAGCTGATAAAATCGTAGCAGAAAAATTGATCGAAGTTTCAGACCAAGTTATTACTGCTAAACAGGTTAAGGAATTAGCCAAAGAACAAATGTCTAAAGGAATTAAACGTACTACGATCAAAGAACTTATCGTTGAACTTAAAGCAGAATCAATTGCTGATCTTAATGATGAGGGTTTATCATCGTTATATAAACGCCTTGGTAGCTTATAATGGATAGCTTTGAGATATTAGTAGGCTTGATGATACTATTTCAAACATGGGTTTGGTATATGATTTTAGGAGATGACGAATAATGGCAAGTGACTTAAAAAATATGCTGATGGTTCTTACTAGCGCAAACAGTAAGCTTACCGTTTCACGTCATGGTTTTCGTAGAGTTGTAGTATTAGAAGGCCACGTTGGTAGAAATGATAAATTAATTAAATCATGTAAGGCGGTGTTTAACTTTGAAGAGGACACTGATAAATTTATAGGTATGGGTTTAGAGGTTGAACTTGAATCTGATGAACCAAAAAATAAAATTAAAGATATTGCTAAACAATTAAAGGGAGAATGAATATGGGCGCAATAACCGAGCCGTGGCAGATAGCACTTTACAGAATGAAGGCGCTAACTAAGGCATTAGAACTAGAAACAAAAGGGCTAAAGAGAAGAGGCAAATCAGCATACTCAATAGCAAAAGAGCAATACAGCCTAACAGGAAACAAGATGACTGTATTAGAAAAACTAAATGCCTTATACAAGGCGGAAAAGGAGATGTGGAAATGATAGAATTAAAACTATTAGAGTTTAGGCAAAAATCGGTAGCGGTTAAGAAGAACGCAAAAAACCTGTTTTTTAAGAATAACTACGCAGATATAAATAGCGTGATTGAGTCAATTACACCTGTGCTTAATGAGCTTGGTTTAGTATTTACTCAATGTCCAAATATAAAAGATGGAATGGACGTTTTAACGACACGAGTCATTGTCGCAGATGACCCTAAAGAGTTCATAGAGTCTAACGTAAGATTACTACTTCCTAGCGCAGATATGCAAAAGCTAGGTAGTGCTATAACATACGCTAGAAGATACGCATTAATATCTATGTTTGGACTTGAGACAGAAGATGATGATGGGAATATGGCATCTGGTAAAGTTTCAAAAAACAATACAAAAACACCAAATAAGGCGTATAATAAAACACCTACACAAGCATTGAATGAAAGAGTTAATAATGCTTTTGAGATTTTAGATAAAGCCAAAAAAGATGGGGATATAGCAACGGCAAAAAAGGTTTTCAAACAAGCAGAATCAGAGAACTTAATACAGGTTCAAGATAGATGTATCAACTTGTTTGGGGATAAGTTAGATTAGAAATTAGTGAGGTTGACAACCTTCCATTAGTCGGTGGCGTTTCATGAATTCCCCAAGAATTTGTCTCCCCGTCATCGTTAGGTTCAGAGAAATAGTCCGCTTGATAGCCGTAAGCTATCACTTAATTTACTAAATAAATAGGAGAAAGAAGATGTCAGATTACGACAATACAAACACCGCATTAGCATTTGTTGATAACGGGTTATTCTGCGCTGAAGGCGTACAAGCAAAAGGCAGTTCGCCAATCTTAACAATCAAGGTTAATTTTGATGGAGTTGAAAAAGAGATAGGGTTATGGTTCTCGACTGATAAAGATACAGGTCAATACCGACTAACCAAGAACGGCTCTAAGATGCTAACAGGTAAGGTCAAAGACCCTTACCAATCTCAAAACACTCAGCAGGGGGCGACACCACAACCTGCAGTAAACGGAACGAATCAATTTATTGATGATGATATGCCTTTCTAGGTGGGTCTTATAAGTAAAGCAAGGGCTATTGATATATTAAACGATAGCCTTTTCTACATCTGCAATGGAAGATATTGCCTAGTGCCAGAAAAGAGCATGAGAGTGTATCGCTACCACATTGAAAAATGGCAACCAGAGCTAGACAAAGAACTTGAAATAGGTTTGATATTAACACCTATTGAGGTAGATGGCTTCGGTGTAACTTACAAAGACGATGAAGGTAAGCAATACAGAATAGATGTAGATTGGCAGGTTAGGTCAGAGCTTCAATATGGATTCTTAACGATTAACCATTTACAAGGTTATGAGATGACATGGCTTGAAGATTATTCAATAGAAGATGTAGAAGAAGCGATAAACCAAAACGAGTTTACCTTTGCTAAAACTATGCCAAAGAATCCACACTATTACGTTGTCCGAAAGAACTGGGTTGGAAAGATGCCCTATGACGATTTCGTATTATTGATTAGAAAGTATGGCTATAATGAAAACTTTAAAGGATGGGCATACCGAATATGGGATGTTGTTGACCACAAGTATTGGTCAATGGGCGCACCTTTAGCATTAACTGTAATAATTAACAGGAAACCACTTGTATGAATTCAGAGAATTTCTACGACTGTATTGCCGAGCAATACGATTCATATTTTTCAGACGACAAGTCTAAGGCTCAAGACGAGCGCATCAAGAAACATCTTTTACTTCTTAAAGACAAGCGCATACTAGACATAGGGTGCGGTACAGGTCTTTTATTAGAAATGATGCCACTAAGCCAACATCAGTATTTAGGCATTGACCCATCTAAGGGGATGGTGGACATCTTGAATAAGAAGTTTCCACACCATGAAACAATGACTTGTGGATTTGAGCGGTACGGTTTTAGACGAAGCCATACAGCCTTTGTATCTTTATTCGGTTCAATGAACTACGTTAATCCGGAATACTTCAATTCGCAATTCAAGTTTATTGAGGATGACTATTACTTCATGTTCTATGGAGAGGGTTATTCACCTATAACTTATGAACACGCAGGTATGAGTAGCAATCATTTTGAGACGGAAGAATTCAACCTTGATGGTGGCTACAAGTATAAGGATGATAAGTATCTTATTTTCACGAGCCTAAAACTATGAGAATCTATAAACAAACAAACGTATTTGATGAAGCCCTTAAAAGGATTCGTTGGTTATATGATGAATTTGATGATGTGGTTGTATCGTTTAGCGGTGGCAAAGACTCGGTTGTCGTATATGAATTAACTTTAATAGTGGCACGAGAGCGCAATAGACTACCCTTAAAGGTATTATTCCTTGACCAAGAGGCGGAACTTCAAGCAACTATAGATTTGATGGAAGAGGTGATGACCTCGGACGAAGTAGAGCCTATGTGGTTTCAAATGCCTATGAAAATCTTTAATGCGACCTCAAGTGATGACCCGTGGATATTCTGCTGGGATGCTGATAAAGAGGATGTGTGGATGAGACCTAGAGTGCCATACGCTATTACTGAAAACGTATATGGAACTGATAGATTCAAGGCTATGTTTACAGCTATTATGAAGCACGACTTCGCGCCTAAGTCAGTCAACATTGGTGGCGTTAGAGGTGAAGAATCTCCGGCTCGTTTATTATCTTTAACTGGTGCTGTGACATACAAGGGTGAGACGTGGGGTAAGTTACTAGACAAAGAGAATGACAAATATACTTTCTACCCTATCTATGACTGGAGTTATACAGACGTATGGAAATCAATTCATGATAACAACTGGAAATATAACAGGGTTTACGACCAACAGTTTAGTTGGGGTGTTCCGGTACTGGAGATGAGAGTATCAAGTTTGTGCCATGAGACATCTGTATCTAATCTTAAATACCTTCAAGAAGTGGAAAAAGAAACATGGGTTAAGTTAACTCAACGTCTCAAGGGAATTGACACCGAAGGCAAGTTTGGCAAAGACTTGGGATGCCCTAAACAACTACCGTATATGTTTAAGACGTGGCACGAGTATAGAGACTATTTGACTGAGAACTTGTTGCCGGAAGGTGTTGGCAAGGATAAGATATTAAAACGCTTTAAAACGTGGGATTCTTGGTTTGGGCATTTACAAGGATATTACAGGGTTTGTATTAATACAGTCCTAAAGAACGATTATCACTTCACTTTGTTGGATAACTACAGAGTGGCAAACAATAAGAAAAAAGAAGATGTAACGGAGGATATGTATGTCTAATGAAAGAGACTCACAACCAATTAGCAAAGTCTTATGGATTGACCTAGATAAGATTGAGGCTAATAATTACAACCCAAACTCAGTAGCAAAGACTGAATTAAAGTTATTACAAACATCCATTTTGGCAGATGGTTATACACAACCGGTCGTAACATTCTATGACGAAGAACGAGATATGTACACAATCGTTGACGGGTTTCATAGATTCACTTGTTGTAAGATTAACAAAGAGATTAACCGTAGAACTGGAAACAAACTACCTATCGTTGTAATCAAGAAAGATATCAATGACAGGATGGCATCAACTGTGCGACACAACAGGGCTAGAGGCAAACACTCGGTTGAAGGTATGAGTGACATGGTATTCAAAATGCTAGAGAATGGAATGTCAGATGCTGAAATTTGTTCAGAGTTAGGCATGGAGGCTGAAGAGATTATAAGACTTAAACACCTTACAGGATTCTCTAAGTTATTTGCTAACGTAGAATACAGAACCGCTTGGGAATCAGATAAACAATTAAGACTAAGAAAGGAATACATAGATGGAAACGACCAAAAAGAAGATTAGCGATTTAAAGCCATACGAGGGTAACGCTAGGATTAATGATAAGACAGTAGACAAACTAGCAGATGCTTATGAGAGATATGGCTATGTAGTTCCAATAGTAGTAGATCAGAATAACGTGGTTGTAGCAGGACACGCTAGACTAAAGGCTGCCCAAAAACTAGGCTGGAAAGAGATTGATTGTCTAACGTCAGATTTGTCAGATGAGAAGAATAAAGAGTTCCGTGTTATTGATAACAAGATTCAAGAAATATCAGAATGGAATGATGAGTTATTGGTTGTTGAATTAAGAGCATTAGATTACCTAGTGTCAGAATTTGACATGAAGATTGAATCAGCCCTAACAACTAGCTTCGGTTTAGATGTAAGCGAAGTAACAGATGAAGATATTAAAAAGTCAGCAGATGGTTTTGATAATGTATTTGGCGATAGAGTAGATAAAGCACAAGATAGGATTGTAAGTATTTGCTGTGAGCATTGCGGTACTGAATTTGGTGTTGAAGCAGAGAAGGTAGGACTATGAATATTGTAGATATAAAACTAGATGACATTACTCCGTACTGGAGAAACCCTAGAGACAACGATGAAACTGTACCAGCCCTAGTAAAGTCAATAGAGAGATATGGATTCAGAGTGCCTTTGATTCTTGATAGGCAGAATACAATCATTAGTGGTCATACCCGATTCAGAGCAGTAAGAGAATTAGGATGGGATACAGTACCGTGTGTAATAGCAGACATAGACGACAAGAAGGCTAGAGAGTTAAGAATCATTGATAACCGTATTCATGAATTAACAGAATGGAACGAGGATGAACTTCAAAAGGAATTAGACAGCATTATAAACTTGAGTGAAACGCTCAACTTCTTTGAAGGAACATTAGACGGAGTGTTCGGAATAGCAACAGAAGATATGTCAATGGAACTGGATATAGAAGCGGTAGATGAAGAGCCTCAAGAAGAAGTGTTAGTAATCTGTCCTGTGTGTATGGAAATGACAAAGGTTATCCCTGTATGATTGTAGAGCAAACTCGGATTATAGTAGCCACAACAGGGGATAGACCAACACTACTATTTGCGTGTCTTAATTCATTGTATAAACTGATGCCGGAATACAAGGTTGTGGTGGTCGCTCAAGAAACACCGGACATTGTAAAAAAGAACCTCCTAACATTACAAAAGATTAGAAAGGAATGGGGGTTAGAGTTTGTATGGCATGATAAGAAGTCGGGACCACATTCTGCAAAAGTGTCTGTATTAGAGAAATACCCCGATACAGAATTATGGGTTTCAATGGATGACGATATGGAAGTCATTAAAGAAACTAATTACAAAACAGCATTAGAGAAAGCATTAGAAAGCAAAGTAGGAATTATTAGCTGTAACTGGGTAAGAACCGAATCATTAATAGCGAAGAGGGATAACAAAGATAAGTTCGTTTCGCAAAAACTCATATACACAGGTGGAGGTTTTGTATTTTCTAAGAAGATAGCTAAACTTGTTTTACAACTACCAAATAGACCATATTCATTTGATGACTGTTTGTGGGCGGGCGTTGCTTATTCAGAGGGATATACCAACTATAGATATTTAGGGAGTTTATGTATTCATAGGGTGTGTTCAAAAGGTGGAAGGCAAAGTTTTTTAATGAAGGCTGAGTCAGCATTGCCACCGGATGGATATGTAATTATGACACCGTGTAAAAAGCAGATGTACCCATACAAAACAGCAAATTATTATATGCCAAAGCCTAACGAGGTTCATCCCGATGCTGAAGCAAATCACATACGAAATAAGAAAGGATAGACAATGGATACATCACAAAGACCAGTAAGAAAACAGATAACTGAAGATAATAAAAAGAACTTCTTAAAAGCCTATAAAGAGAGTGCTGGAAACATTGCTCACGCTTGTAGGGCAGCGAAAATAGATAGACAAACCTACTATAATTATATTGGGAAATTCGACTCCTTTAAAAAAGAGTGCGATAATATCAAAGAAGAGAACATTGATTTTGCTGAATCTGTACTAATGGGTGAGATTAAAAACAAGAACATGACGGCTACTATTTTCTTCCTTAAAACGATAGGTAGAAACAGAGGGTACATTGAAAGACAAGAGATGGATATTGATGGAGACATGAATCTAGTCGTTGAGTTTATTGACCCAGATGCCGACTAAGAAACCTTCAGTAAGAATACCGAGAGTATTTAAACCACTATGGAAACACTATAGATATAAAGTTTATTATGGTGGGCGTGGTGCGGGTAAGTCTTGGAGTTTCGCATTAACACTTCTAATCATGGGAGTGAAACAACGTAAGCGGGTTTTATGTACTCGTGAGGTACAAGGCTCAATGAAGCAGTCTGTACATAAGTTGTTATCCCAATGTATTGAGATATTAAAACTTGGCAGTTTCTATAGGGTAACCCGTGACGGTATCTTTGGCAGGAATGGTACTGAGTTTATTTTTCATGGATTAAAGCACGACCCGATGCAAATCAAGTCTTTAGAGGGTGTGGATATTTGTTGGGTGGAAGAGGCTCAAAAGATTAGTAATGAATCATGGGATATTCTAATACCTACTATTCGTAAAGCAGGTTCAGAGATATGGGTATCGTTTAACCCAAACCTAGAGACAGACCCAACCTATGTTAAGTATGTTGTTAATGAGCAAAGAGATAACGCATTAGTTGTTAAGGTTAATTATTGGGATAACCCGTACTTTGGAGATGAGTTAAGGGATGAGTTAGAATATCAAAAAGAATTAGACTATGACGATTATCTTCACATCTGGGAAGGGCATTGTAAGACTTCATCTGAATCACAGATATTTAAAGGTAAGTTTGCCGTTGAAGAGTTTAAAGCACCGGAAGGCGTTGTATTCTATTACGGGCTAGACTGGGGTTTTTCACAAGACCCAACAGCCGTATTAAGATGTTATATCATTGATAGGGAACTTTACATTGACTATGAATCTGGTGGCACTCAAGTTGAGTTGGATAGCACCTATAAGTTAATTGATGCCATACCGCAGTCAAAACAATATACAATAAGAGCAGATTCGGCTAGACCAGAGTCTATATCTTTCGTTAAAAGACAAGGATATAAGATTGAATCTGTCCATAAGTGGGCGGGTAGTGTTGAAGATGGAATTGAGCATATTAGAAGTTTTAGGAAGGTACACATTCACACTAGATGTTTACAGACAGCAAGTGAGTTTGTGAAATATAGTTACAAGGTTGACAGAGTTACCGGAGATATATTACCTACGATTATTGATGCGAATAATCATTACATAGATGCGTTGAGATACGCACTACAACCAATGATTAAGCGTTTAGGAAAGCCGAAGATGGCAAGGGTTATAGGGGCATAGAATGGGAATTGAAAACAGACATCCGTATTATTCAAATACAGAAACACAATGGCAACGAATCAGAGATTCATACAAAGGTAGTGATGCCGTTAAAAACGAGGGTGAGAATTACCTTCCTAAATTAAGTGGACAGACAGATGACGAGTATCAAGCATACAAGTTACGTGGTGTTTATTACAATGGTATTGAACGAACTGTAAAAGGTCTAATTGGTGCGGTGATGAGAGTCGAACCTATCATTGAAGTGCCGGATAAGATTAAACCATTGTTAGATGATATTACTGGCACGGGCTTACCGTTAAATGACTTTATCTCGTATATGTTATCTGAACAATTATTGATGGGCAGACAAGGTGTGCTTGTTGATAGAAACGAAGAACGTCCTTACCTTGTAGGCTATTCAACTGAACAAATTACAAACTGGCTAGATGATAGAATTATCTTGGAAGAGAACTTCCGTCAGATAGATGCTGATGATATTTACAAATCAGAATACGCCACTCAATACAGAGAGTTAGTTAAAGATGGTGAAGGTTACAAGGTTCGTGTTTGGAAAAAGGAAAAGAAAGGCTGGACTGTAGTAGATGAGATATTCCCTTCAAGATTAGGTAAAGCATTATCAGACATTCCGTTTATTAGTTTAAGTGGTGAAGGATTCAATCTTGAGCCTACTATTCCACCTATGTTAGCTTTAGCAGATACAGGCTTATCACTATATAGAACTTCATCAGACTTAGAGCATGGTCGTCATTTCACAGCATTACCTACGCCTTACGTTACAGGTATTGATGAAACATCAGAATTAAAGATTGGTAGTGGTTCAGCATGGATTCTACCGGACTCATCTAGTAGAGCAGGATACCTTGAGTTTAGTGGACAAGGACTTCAAGCACTAGAAAAAGCCATGGAAGAGAAACGCTCAATGATGGCAAGTCTAGGCGCACAACTATTACAATCGCAAAAGGCAGGTATTGAATCAGCAGATTCAGTTAGATTAAGACAGAACGCTGAAGCCTCAACATTGGTTAGTACAGTTAAATCTGTAGAGAGAGCAATCACTCAAGCCCTTAGAATTATGGCTGAATGGGAAGGTGTGAGTGGAGATGTGACAGTAACTTTGAACACAGACTTTGTTGATACTAAGATTCAAGCTGGTGATATGACATCACTTATGGGTGCGTGGCAATCTGGTGCTATTAGTCATGAGACATTCTTGTTCAATATGAAGAGGGGTGAGATATTACCTCCAGATGTAAGCATTGAAGAAGAGAAAGATATGATTGGTGTACAGGTTGGCGAACTTGAGTAATGTCAGTCAATGATAAGGTACTTGACGAGATAACCGGACACTCTGTTGATTTACAACGATTAGAGACAACGGTTAAGAAACGTGTACTTAAACAACTCAAAACACTTGAATCAGACTTAGTAGATGCGATTAAGAAATCTACCGTATGGGATGCTAAAATGTCCCAAACACAAAAGAAGAGGCTCAAGGTTTTGCTTGACCAGACTCGTGAGACTATCAAAACTGCGTATGTACAAGTTGCGAAGGATAGCCTTGACGAACTTTCACAAGTCGCTTCATTGGCTGAGGCACAAGCAGTAGCATCCCTTAATACAGCCATTAGTGCTGAACTAGCATCTACGACTATGAGCCGTGGAATGTTAAAAGCCATAGCAAGTGATACTCTATTTGAAGGCGCACCATCTAAAGAGTGGTGGGCTAGAAGAGGTGAGGCATTTAGACTAAAGTTTTCTGACACAATTCGTACTGGAATGATGAAGGGTGAAACTACAGACCAAATCATATCTAATCTAATCGGTAAGAAAGTAAACCGTTATAAAGACGGTGCTTTGTATGCCAACTATAGAAGTGCTGATGCCTTAGTTAGAACAAGTATTCAATCAATAGCAAACGAGGCTAGACTTCAAACCTACGCAGAGAATGACGATATTGTTAAAGGTGTAGAGTGGGTAGCAACATTAGACAATAGAACTTCTCACACTTGCCAAAGCCTTGATGGCTTAACATGGGATAACAACCGTAAGCCTATTGGTCATAATATTTTGTGGCCGGGAGTAACCGCTCATTGGAATTGTCGCTCAACCCAAGTACCAATTATTAAGAGTTGGGAAGAGTTAGGGGCTAAACGTAAGATGAAAGAAATCCCCGAATCAACTAGAGCCAGTATGGATGGTCAAGTATCTAAAAAGAAAGGATACGAAGATTGGCTAAAGGGAAAACCTAAAGCATTTCAAGAAGAAGTATTAGGCAAGGGCAAACGCAAACTGTGGAAAGACGGCAAACTAGGCTTTAGTGATTTAGTTGACCAGAGTGGAAACCCGCTGACTTTGGGGCAGTTACAAAGCAAGTTGGGAATGGTTGATGATGTTGTCTTTGATGTGCCGTATGTGAACTTGGAAAAAAGTTATGATACAGCCCGAAAAGAAATACAGAAAACAAATCAAGGATGGGATAAGGATTTGAAGCGTGTTATGGGCGAGGAAATTACACCATCAAAGAATAACTTGGTTAGTATGAGAATAACAGGCGAAACTGTTGATGTTTTAAGTGAACAGGCTACAAAAGCATTATCAAAAGATAGTGTTAAGATACACATGGCTTTCAATCAGAAAAATCTAAAACAAGCCATAAGACAAAAAGAAGTTATGAATAGTCTCCAAACTGGGAAAGGCTCATACAAAACCGCAGGGATGGAAAGGATTGGGCTTGAGCAGGATGTGTTTGGTATAGACGACATAGACAATGTTACAAACTTCCCTAAGTATGGGTTTGTGGCATCTAAAGACAAGTTTGATTTTGATAGAATTGATGATTTTAAATACGGTGAGAATATTATCGTGTTTAAAGACTCGGTGAGAAAAAGAACAACCGTAACCTTTGGCGACTCTTATAATGGAAACGCAACGAGCGTTGGTCAGTCGTCACCACCATCTCCTATTAACAAGATTAATGAGGAGAGTTTCTACAGAAATTTTAGGCACACTACAGACACAACATATCAAGCCTCAGTAAACACGTTTAAAGAGGCAGATGACTTTATGGCTTCAGCTCATTATAAAGATTTGCTTAGAGTTACAAAGGGTGAGTATGTAGAAGCCCAGATATACGGAAAGCTAACCCTAGCGGAAGTTGAGTATATTTTAGTTAAAACACCAGCGTCCAAGAAGGCGATAGAGGCAGAATTGAGAAAGGCGGGAATCGATATTGAGGTAAGATTAAGATGAGTGATTTAATAATAACAAATGGCGATGAAAAACTGTATGTGTTTGATTATGTTGAAGGCGGTAGTAATCTACCTGTTTATGAATTAGTTAAAAACAAAAAACTAAAAACTAAAGCCGTCTATCCTGCGTGTTTACGTTTTATGCCAGATTCTGTGATAAAAGAAATAAACTTTTAAATATCTTAACTTTATGTAAAATACATAACGTCAGAGACAATTTAATTATTCGGAGAATATATGAGCGACCCAAAAACCTATACTGAAGAAGAATTCCAAGCACTTCAAAATAAGGCAAATGAAACTAAAACTAAGTTAGATGAATTTCGTGCTAACAACGTAAACCTTTTAAAAGAACAAGAAGATTTAAAGAGCAAGTTTAGCGGTGTAGATTTGGATGTGTATAACAATATGCTACAACAGTCTCAAGCATTGAAAGATAAGAAACTTATTGATGCTGGAAAGATTGATGAGTTAATGGAAGAGCGTTCAAAGTTAATGCGTGAAGAGCATAACCAAGTTATTGAAGGTATGAAGGGTGAGCAATCAACACTAAAGACCCAACTAGAGCATTTGTTAATTGATAGTGCGGTAAGAGATTCAGCAATCAAAGCGGGTGTAGTAGATACAGCTATTGATGATGTTGTATTACGTTCACAAACAATCTTCTCAATTAAAGAAGGTAAGGCTGTACCTCACGATAGTAAAGGCAATGTAATCTTCGGTGATGGCAATAGCGACCCTATGGGTGTGAGTGAATGGGTTAAAGGTTTAACAGAATCAGCACCTCATTTATTCAACGCTTCAACTGGCGGTGGCTCAAAGCATGGCTCAAACTTTAGTGGAACTAACAATACAATCTCTCGAGATGTATTTGACAATATGTCACATCAAGATAGAAGTAAATTCGCTAAGGATGGTGGTAAAGTGGTAGATAAATAATCTCTAGATAAAAACCTCCTCGTTTTTAGCCCTCCTTTATTGGAGGGTTTTTTTTGCTAAATTATAGTTGACTTATGTTTAAAAGGGCGTATAATAAAAGGTGTAGATAGAGTGAATTCTATTTACATTTTTGACTAAATAAAAAGGAGTAAGAAATGGTAATAATTGTAGAGTTTAAGAATAAAAAACTAAAAGAATCGTTCATAGAGCAATTCAAAATTCATGAGAGAAATATGGTTTTCAACTCTGGCTCAATCTTAGGATTTACTCAGATTGAGAGAGAGCATTATCTTCACATATTCGGGAATAAAGATGTACTTAAAGTATATCGTTCTGAGTATAGTTATTCAGTAGATTGGTTGCCGGAATCTAGGGATAAAGAGTGGTTAGAGAGCAGATGGTCGTTTTATGAGAAAAATGGTCGTTTCGCTTAGATAGAAAAACTACCAAATGGGAGAGGGCTTAATTGCCCTCTTTTTGTTTTACTTCTTAGAGTGTTCTATTCTGTCTGATAACGGTACTACCAAATACTTGTCTGGAATTGAGCCTAAAGGCACATCTTCCATCTTACCGTTTATTACTCTGTAATGTCCATCTGGTGCTGTCATCCATTTTACGTCTTTGTGTTTCATCTTATTTCCTCATCATCTTATAGATTGTAGTATGGTCAACTTGTACATCCCTGTCGTTCAGAAATGTGGCTACCTCTCTCCAAGTGTAGCCCTTATCTCTTAATACTTCTATTATTTCTCTGTAATCTTCGAGGTGGATTTTTGATGGTTGTTTCTTAGCATCATCTAATATTGCTTTTATCTTCATTTTGTATCTCCTTTATCTTTGGTTAAATCTGTAGTGGAAACTCCCATCTACAGTACTTATTATACGTCAAAAGGGCGTATTTGTCAATAGAGAAATATAACAAAAAACCATTTGACAGGGTATTGTTTTATGATAAGATACTAATCAAGCAACAGTGTTGCCTAATTTTCTACTGAGTAGATACAACAATTAGGGGGCATTTGACTCTCTAATGATTTTAAAAATTAAATAGGAGTCAATATAATGGCAAATACATTAACAAACTTAGCCGGTGATATTTATAAAGCCGCAGACACAGTTGGACGTGAGTTAGTAGGTTTCATTCCATCTGTTACAATCAACGCAGGTTCAGAGAGAGCCGCAAAAGGTGACACAATTCGTTCATTCGTAACAGCATCAGCAACAGCGAATAACATTTCTGAGTCAATGACAATTCCACAAGGTGATGACCAAACTATCACTAGTTCAACTATGACACTTTCAAGTGCGAAGGCAGTTCAGATTCCAATGACTGGTGAGGATGTTAAACATCTAAACAACGGTTCTGGTTATGAGACTGTATATGGCGACCAAATTGCTCAAGCAATGCGTACCCTATCTAACGCTATTGAATCAGACTTGGCTACTGCCGCTTATCAAGGTGCTTCACGCGCTGTAGGTACTGCTGGTACTACTCCATTCGGTTCAAACTTTAATACTATCGCTGAATGTCGTCAGATTATTGCTGACAATGGTGGTATTACTGGTGATGGTCGTGTGTCTTTAGTAATGAACACTTTGGCTGGTACTAATCTTCGTAACCTTGCTTCATTGAATCAAGTTAATACTGCTGGTTCAGATGTTATGTTACGTCAAGGTACTTTACTTGACCTATCTGGCGTAATGCTTAAAGAGTCTGCTCAAGTTGTTTCTCATACTACTGTTGGTTCTGATGACCACGTTGTTAATGGTGCTGTGGCAGTTGGTGATACTGCTATCGCTGTAGATGGTACTCAGACTACTGATTGTGCCGCAGGTGATGTTGTTTCATTTAGTGGTTCTTCTGACAACTATGTTGTTAACAATCAGACTACTAGTGCTTCACTTGTATTAAACGAAAATGGTGCGCGTTCAATTATTGCTAATGATGAGACTATCGCTACTGGTGCTAGTTACACAGGTAACGTAATGTTTAATCAAAACGCTATCGAATTAGGAATGAGAGCACCTGCTGTTCCAAACGGTGGTGATTCAGCAGATGACGCTATGTTAGTTGTTGACCCACATTCAGGTTTAGTTTTCGAGATTCGTGTTTACAAGGGCTACCGTAAGCAGATGATTGAAGTTGCCGCTTGTTGGGGTACTAAGGCTTGGAAGTCAGACAATATTGCTCTATTAATGGGTTAATATCATATCAAACTGGGGCGGAGTTATGACCACCCCACCTAATTTAAAACGGAGAATAAAATGCCAACTAATAAAATAAAAAAGACTCTTAAAAAAGTAGTCAAAAAAGCAACTCCTAAGAAAGGTGATTTCGTTGTTATGGTGAACGCAGATGGCTTAGAGGCTAACGTACACGTTAACAATGTTCACAAATTCAAAGACGCAGGATATAAGTAATGGCTTTAGATGCTACAGCGCAAGGTTCAACTTCAGATAGCTATTCAACAGTAGCTGAAGGCGATACTTATCACGATACACATTTGTATGCGACTGATTGGACAACCGCCACTACAGCTGATAAAGAGAAAGCCCTAAAGATGGCTACTAGAATCTTAGATGAGAAGATTGACTGGGTAGGTTTAAAGACTACTGATGAACAAGCATTAGCTTGGGGTAGAGATGGTGTTGTTGATGATGGTTATTCAGTATCTTCAACTATCGTTCCAACTCCAGTAAAGAATGCCACTATTGAGTTTGCTCGCCACTTATTGGCTAGTGATTCAACTGGCGATTCTGATGGTAAGGGTTTGTCTAGTCTAACAGTAGGCACTATCTCATTAGCATTTGATAAGACTGATACAGCTGGTGTAATGCCGGAGATTGTGCAAGAAATGTTGAGAGGCTGGGGAACTATTAATGCTCGTGCTAAGTTTGGTACGGTGGCGGTAGTTAGAACGTAATGGGATTAAAGGCATCAATAGGTAAGATTGTTGAATCGGCTATTGTATCGGTAGGCGACTTAGCAGAGACTATTACTTATAATGCTAGGACTACTGGCTCATATAATGTTTCAACTGGTGCGGTGGCTCATACCACTGTAACCTATTCATTAAAGGCGGTATTAAGCCCTATGGGTGGTAAGGTGGATTCTAATGATGTGAGTTCACAATTCACAGGTGACTTATCTGCTATCTTCGCAAGTAGGGATTTAGCAGTTACTCCGGATACCAATGACACTATTACTAGAGATTCAGTAATATACGCAATCAACGGTATTATCTCTGACCCTGCGTTAGCTTCTTACACTTTAATATTGACGAGGGTAGGATGAGCGTAAGCGCATTTAATATGGACTTAAACAAATTGGCTAAAGACTTAGGCATAGAGACTGATAAAGTTGTGCGTAAGGTTACTCTTCAGTTGTGGAATGGTATTACTCTAAAGACACCTGTGGATACAGGACGTGCGAGAGGAAACTGGAACTTATCTGAAAGTAATGCTGACACAACTATTAATGAAAGTGCGACTAGCGTTCAGTCTTATAGAGAGCCAACAGGCAAAAAGGCTGTTTATATAACTAATTCATTACCTTATATTCAAGCCCTTGAAAAAGGCTCAAGTAAACAAGCACCTAAAGGCATGGTTGAATTAACTATGAATGACGTGGGGAGTGGTTTAGGATAATGGGCTTCGCTAGTGAAAGAACAAACATAGAAGGTAGATTCAATACTAATTGGACTACCACCACTATCGCATGGGGCAATGCTGATTTTGATACGCCTAACAATACGGAGTGGGTGAGATTTAATATACTTAATGGCACAAGTGGGTATAGAGCAATTAATGGCTTAAAACGACATACAGGCATTATCAATATTCAGATATTCGCACCTGCTAATTCTGGTACTCACACCATCAGAGGTTATGCTGATACAATAGCGACTATATTTGATGGAGTTAGTTTTAATGATGTGGTCTGTGATGTCGCAAGTGTTGAGACTATAGGTACTGATGACGCATGGCATCAGATTAATGTTAATGTTCCATATTGGAGAGACTCATGAGTAAACAAGTAATTTTATACCCACCTAGCGGTGGTAAAGAAGGTGTTACGCCACACCCTTCAAAGATTGAAGAAATGAAGGCGAAAGGCTGGGTTGAGAAATCCGATAATAAAAAAGTAAAGGTTAAGGAGAAATAAAGATGGCAAATCATAAAGGTTCAGAGGGTTTAGTAAAAGTTGGTTCAAACACAGTAGCAGAGATTAAGGACTTCAGTTTAAGTGAAACTGCGGAAACTATTGATGATACTACAATGGGCGATTCTGCTAGAACAAAGAAAACAAGTCTAACTACCGCTAGTGGTTCAATGACAGCGTTTTGGGATGAAACAGATTCAAGTGGACAAGGTGCAATGACAGTTGGTGCTGAAGTTACATTAAATCTATACCCAGAAGGTGCTACAACTGGCGATACTTATGCGACATTATCTGCTTTAATTACTGAGAAAGGTGTATCAACTACACTAGACGGTATGGTTGAGACTTCAGTTAGTTTTGAAGCCAACGGTGCGGTTACTTGGTCTACGGTAGCGTAATGGGCATTTTAGATAATGCTAAGGCACACTTTGACACCCTAGATACAAAGGTTATTGATGTGCCAGAGTGGGATGATGTTATATATTCCACTCCCTTCACTATGGGTGAAAAGAAAACACTTTGGAAGTTTGCGAAAGGTGATGACTTTGAATTCATGGTAAGAACACTCATATTAAAAGCGTTGGATAAAGACGGTAACAAAATGTTCGACTTATCTGACAAGGTGGCGTTTATGAATAACGTATCACCGGATGTTATTACAAGGGTTGTTAGTGAAATATCAGCAACTCCAACTATTGATGAAATGGCGGGAAACTAGAAGGCGATTCCGAGTTATACGCAAGTTACGCACTTGCGAGTCGCTTAAACAAAACTGTATATGAAATAGACCTTATGACGGTTGAAGAGTTTCATGGTTGGTTTGCCTTCTTTAAATTAGAGGATAAGAATAATGGCAACTAACAAAATAGCAACTTATGGTGTAAAGGTTGACCCTAAAGGGGCGGTGTCTGGCTCAAGTAGAGCGAGTACAGCCATTAAAGGCATCGGTAAGACCGCCTCTAGAGTTAAGAATCAAATCTTCTCACTTAATGGCGCTATGGGCGCATTAGGCGCTGGTGCGGTTATGGCATCTGTTATTAAAAGTGCCGCAGGCTTAGAAAGCCTAAAAGTGAGATTAAAGTTCCTTACAGGTAGTACGCTAGATGCTGGTAAAGCATTTGATACTATGACAGGTTTCGCATCCAAAGTGCCATTCGCACTAGAGGATATTCAAAAAGCATCTCCACTTCTCTTAACAATCACAGATGATATTGATGAGTTAAATGGCTTGTTAGAAATGACAGGTGATATTGCTGCGGTATCTGGTCTTGACTTCGTTAAAACAGCAGAACAACTACAAAGAGCAATGGCATCCGGTATTGCTAGTGCCGACTTATTCCGTGAACGTGGTGTAGCCGCCTTCTTGGGATTTGAGCAGGGTGTGACTTATAGTGCTGACGAGACTAAGAAGAAACTTAACGAAATGTGGGAAGGAAATACAACTTCCGCTGTAGGTGCTACTAAAGAATTAGCTAAGACATTCCAAGGTCAAGTATCAATGATGGAGGATGCTTGGTTTAAGTTAAAGATTCAATTCTCTGAAACTGGTGTTTTTGAGATGGCTAAAGATGTTGTGCTATCTATAACAGAATCATTAGGTAAGCCGGAAACTATTGACGCAGTCCAAGAATTTGGAAGAGGAATTGTATCAGTAGGTAAGGCAATCGCTAGTGCGGTTAATTCATTTATGGGGCTACCAGAGTGGGTTAGAAATACAGGATTAGTCTTAGCATTAATTGGTGGAACAAAGGCAAGGTTGGCTTTGGCAGGTGTAACTTCTTTAGCGATAGCATTAGATGATATTGCCGAATCCTTTAAGACGTTGAATGATATACATAAAGATGTAAGGGGTGCTACTCAGTTAGAAATGATTGAGGCTCTTACTAAAGAAAATAAAAACTTATTAGACCTTAAAAATGAGTTGTTGGGTTTAGAAGGTATGACTTCTTCCGCTACTAATCTACCAGCACACATGGCTGAAATAGGAGTTTTACAAGATAAAATCATCCTTTCACAAGACAGAGTAAAGTGGCTAAAAGAAGAAGTACGAGCCAATTATGATTTGGCTATGGCTGAAAAGAGTTTTGAACAGTTTGACCCTAAACAAAAACCAACCCCTAAAGGTGAGGTGTTTAATGTTTATGACTTTGCTAAGGGTGGTGAGGCAGATAGTAGGCTTAAAAAGTTTACTAAAACAATGACCAAGTATAAAGACTCAATAATGAAAATTACTAACGTAATGACCCCATTACAAAAGTTAGAAAAAGAGCGTGATAATATCATTGAGAATTTCAATGAGGCATACCGCAATGGAATTATCTTAGATGTTGAAAAAGCCTCTGGAATTAAAGCAGTAAATGACGAATACCAAAAGGCTGTTCAGTTTATGGAAGATGCCAAGATTGAAAAGAAGGTTGCTGAAATGGCTAAAGGTATGTCAGATTCTATTACTGAATCTATTATGAATATGGGCAAAGGTCTAGGCTCATTTAGAGATGTGTTAAATTCAATCTTTGACGATATAGCCGCTAAAGTTATTCAAGCAAATATATCTGACCCTATTGCTAATGCTCTATCTGGTGCTATTGGCAGTCAAGCCAAAGGCGGTGGATTCTTTGGTGATATATTCAAAGGTATGTTTAAAGCAGAGGGTGGCACTGTAACTGGTAATCAGCCATACATTGTTGGTGAGCAGGGTGCGGAATTATTCGTTCCAAACAAGACAGGTACTGTCGTTCCAAATGGAAGTGGCGGTGGTGGAAGTGTAACAAACATCAATGTTAATTATTCACCACAAATTAACGCTTTAGACCCAAGAACAGCCTCTATTGTAATTGCTGAAAACGCACCAACAGTTGTAGGTATAGTGAGACAAGCATTTAACAGAAACGGAAGGGCGGTAGCATTATGAGTGGAAGTTTCCCAACAACACCTAAACCATCAAGTATCAAGATTACAGGTATTAACCCTACTTTGGTTAGTTTGACACATTCATTAAAAAGACAGGCTAGAAATAGAGGTGGTCAAAGATGG
>Ga0233442_1001294_pt1 | contig 19475 bp, 10 predicted proteins | sample SI_123_September_3_FD_182789 | JGI IMG/M metagenome (GOLD analysis project Ga0233442, IMG submission 182789) | Seawater microbial communities from Saanich Inlet, British Columbia, Canada - SI_123_September2016_150_MG | ecosystem: Environmental > Aquatic > Marine > Inlet | place: Canada: British... | reverse complement strand
TGTGCCACTCGATGGGTTCTGTACTTGTTGAACTCATGGGTTCTTCGAACTGGCACGGGCTGCCTCTCGCTTTTACTGGGTATGGTGGCACGGGTAAATCTACAGCGGCTAAGATAGCGTGTGGTTTCTACGGCAACCCTGCGTACATGGAGCGCCAAACGGGCGAACAAGGTTCCACACTAAACGCTGTGATTAAACGTATCGCTATTATGGGCGCCGTACCTATGCTGCTCGACGAGTTCTCCGGTCGAGCGCCCGACGAGTTGACTAGAACGGGTTACGCCCTGGCTAACGGACGAGACAAAGAGCGCCTTGGTTCCAACGGTAAATTTAGCACAGTTGGTGGTCAGTGGTTTAAGAATAGTTTTATCACGTCGAACGACTCGTTACACGAGAACATTAGTAAACTACCTGCGGGCTTCAGAGTTGAAGCGACGCAGTTGCGCTTCTTCGAGATACAACTACCCGAGAACTTTAGAGCCGATGTATTCCCAGACATAACACAGTCGTTTGTAGAAGACCACATGGACAACGTCTACGGCGAAGCGTGCCGACCTTTCATTAGGTTTGTTATTAAGCACCATGACTGGGTGCGTAGGCAAATAACCGCTGCTCGTGGTAAATTTAATCCAAAGTCTAGCGACGACAACAAAGAGCGTTTCTACAGAGACACTATCGTAACTGCTATAGTGGCCGGTAAGATTGCTGAGAAGATAGGGTTAATATCTTTTGACATAGCGGGCATGAAGAAGTGGGCACTGGAACAAATTGTTCAGATGCGCGAGAGCCGTAAAGAAAGTAACACAGATATTAGTGAGCACATCGCTCAGTTTATCTCGACGCTTCCGGGACGACTCATCATTACGCTTAGGTTCGGTGACGCAAGAGCCAAGAAAAAGGAAATGCCTTTAGAACATTTAAGGGCGCCAGCAGTTGGTAGAGTTTGTACCGAAGATAAGAAGGTGTACATAATGTCTAAGGCTGTTAACGATTGGTGTAAAGAACACGGTGTGGCTCCAGCTGCCATGAAAGAGGAACTAGACCGCGGCGGGTATTTAATATACCACGCAGATGGTAAGCCTGCAGCTAAGTGCTACATAGGTTCGGGTACTACAGTTCCAAGTGGACAAACACGATGCTACGAGTTCAACTATGGCAAACTGTTCGGCGACAACGCCCCTTTGAACTTGGTTGAAACCGACGAAGGTGTAGCCACTGAGACGCTGTTAGATGTAGAGTAATTTCGCGAGAGGGGTTTTTCATGTTATGTTTTTCCCCACGCGAAGGTGCCAGCAGGAGGTGTGCCGTTAAAAAACGCCTGCAGTTGGGGGACTTCCACCTAGCCTTTCGTATTAGGGAGGCGATTTCCAGGGGGTGTGACCTAGCCGACTAGCCGACGAGACGGGCTACCTACTTCTTGACATCCACTATAAGAATAACGCGGTCGCTATCACTTTCGTTAGCCGCCTCGTGCTCTATAGTGTCGTCAAATAATACAGCTTCCCCCTTTTTCCAGTGGTGTGTTTCTTCCCCAACACGTATCCAACATTTAGGAGGGCATATCAACCCTAGGTGTAGTCTCCATACCGAGTCGGTGTAACCTACGTGAGGTGTTATAACACAGCCCGCTTTCAAAACAGAAAATCCAGCTATGAATACTCCAGGAATACTGTTTATTATCTCAGTAGTTTTAGGGCACTCGTTAAGCAGGTCTTCGCCTTGGAACTTTATACCATACGCTTCCCACTTGCCATTGTGTAGGTGCGCCTCAGGCCACTGTTTTGTTTTGGATGACACCTTTAGGTACTCAGCCAAGATGACTTCGACGTTATCGGTAAGTTTTCTTATGGGTTTATAGTCTTCTGCAGTGTGAAACATTTTTCTCCTCAAAAAAGAAAGGCCCGGAAAAAGAGGAAACCGAGCCTTTAGTGGTACTGTTTAGCCTGTACCAAGGCAGCGAACTATTCGGTTCCCAAACTACGTCTGGAGTTGCGTTCCCGTTTCCCTTGTTTCCTAGAAGCCCCTAATAGGGACCTAATAGAAGTTCGTTTAAGGGCCTTGTAATCATTGTTGAAGAACGGTCTTACTTTGTCCTTAGCGTCCTGTAACTCGTGGAACTCTGTTTCAAGCACGGCCATCTTCTTGAAGTCACCTGCTTCATCAGCATCCATGTACTGGTTCCTAATGTCAGACTGAGCTTCGCTGAAGTACTCTTTCAGCTCGTACTGTTGACCGTAGGTCCACTTAATCTTACTCAAGTCAGCGGCAGGAATACCTAGTGCGTTTGCTAGTAAAGGTAACTTACTAAAGTGACTAGGGTCAGCCACTAGGTCTCCGTTTCTAAGCGAGTAACCTTCGGTTCCAATTCTCCACGACTCCATGATTGTTTTAATGCCTTTAGGCATAGCGGACTCAACGGCACGGTACGCGTTTCCTTCAGAGGCGAACTCTGCGGAACGAATTGCGCTGGACGCTGTGCTACCAGTTGGGCCTAAGAAGGTACCAAAGAACGCGTCTCTAAGTCCTTCTTGAGACAACTCTAGGTCTATGAACGGTGCTGGGTGAAATATTTTGTCTTGGCTTAATTTGGTTGACATGTCTATGCCTATTATAGAAGGCAGTCCCCTAGATATTAGGTTCGCTAACTCCGGGTCGTCAATGTACTTACCGATAATACGTTCGATGTCTTCCGGCTCTTCACCACCAGAGAATAAGGAGAACGCTCCAGCTACTACACCAATGAAAGGAAGGCCTCTAACACCTCCAAACATACCTGCGTGCATTAGCATGTATCTTAGGGTCTTGTACCCCACTGCTTTTTCTTCCGCAGTTGACCCCGCCCACGCGGCTTTCGCTGCATTGGCGTAAACCCAACCCATCATGAATTGATACTTACGGTACTGAACCATTAGCTTAGGAAGTCGTTTAAGAAGTCTTGGGGCGTCCGTGTTAGAGAAGTCACCTTGTGTATCTTGAACAATCTTCATAGCGAACTGAGAAGGCGTCATACCTAGGTGTTTAATCTTACCCGGTTGCTTAATCGCCATATCGTGGGCTGCTACAGCTGTAGACACACGATTGTACATCTCTACTACTCTAGCTGCTTGGTACAGTCGGTGTGTTACATCACTAGCAGCACCGCTCGCTTTGTTGAGTACATCAGAGCCAGTGTTAAGTCTAGTAAACTCAGCTAGGTCTTGTTCCATACCAACGTCTAATAGCTTTCGGTCCTGCAGCATTTTGAACAACTCTTTGTACTTAGGGTCTAGCTTAGAAAAGTCAATTTCCGCTTGTCTGTGTAAGAACTTACCGTTTTGTTTTTTAAACGTAACCACGTCTCGCGCTACTTGGTACCCCGTGCCAAACATAGGCAACAGAGCTTTCATAGTCCCTTTGTAATCCCCAAACGTAGCGGCCAGTACAGGTACAGTAACCATCAGCGGTTGAGTGGCGTTTGTAAAGTGATAGCCCACGCTTGATGTAAGCATCCACACAGTATTAAACGCCGCTATAGTGTTTGCTATTGGTGTCTCCTTACCCTCTAACATAGATGTGTAGTGCGACACTAACATGTTGTACACCGGTACTAGTTCCTCAGGGTCAGTCTTAGCTTCTTGCTCCGCATTTACTAGCGCCGCGGCTATATCAGCGCCATGCTCCATCTGAGAAATTAAGTTAGCTTCGGCTCTTGAATGAGATAAAAACGAGCGAATCATGTTAGACTCGAACCCAGCTATACCTTCTCGCTTGGCTTGGGACTCCCTTGCGTTACTCTCATCTAGCGAACTCATGTACATTTCTTGTACCAAAGACTCCATGGCTTTGTATGCCGTTGGGTCTATGTTAGAAGCCTTCATGGTGCCTAGTACTTTACTAAGAACCTTGTGGTTAGACACGTTGCCTTCACTCACCGTTTTAATCTTTTCTGTAGTAGTGGCGCTCTCGTACAACGCTTTCTTTTCTTTCTTGAATCTACTAGCTTCGCCTATAGTGTCGAAGAACTTAACTACGAAGTGCGCTTCTTTAGCGCGAAGGTTATCTACGCGACGTTTGTTTATTTTGTTGGCTCGTAGCTCGTACGCTTTCTCTGCTTTAATTAAGGCTCCAGACTTAAGGGTCGTAACGTAGCTACCAAAACGTTTCAGAGGTGCGTATGGGCCGTCTAGAACTCCAGTGTGGAAGAACGCGTCACTTACGCCTTTAGCCTTAGCAATAGCGCGCTTACGCTGTATCATAGTTTCGCCGTGGGCGAATACGTCTTTAACTAGTTGCTGTTCAGGTGGCCGTAAAGCGTCGAACCGCTTACTCATTTCCTTGTCGACTTTTACTTTTCTACCTTTAAACTTAGGGTCATAACCCCAGGCTCTATCCAAAGTAGAGTCAGCAATAAATTTGTTTACAACAGCTAGACGCTCATCGGACATCTCACGGGCTTGCACCGCAACACCCTCTACGTGCCTCTTAATTTGGTTTGCTGTTTCTTCGGCCTTCAGTATTAAGTTAAACCAAATAGAAGCACCGGGCATCTTAATTTTGTTCTCTTCAATAAACTGATGCAAGAACTTGTTTTCGTTGGAAGCTCGTTTCATTATGTTACTGAACGTCTCCCAATGTTGGATACCCGTGTCGCCAAACACAGCCTTAATAGTCTTTCTAGTATTGCTAAGGTCTTTTTTGTTCTTTTTTGGGTTAATGGACTCTTGCGAACGAGCGGCTTGGTTCGCGTCTTTTCGTAGCCTTTTAAGGTCTTTCGCGTCACGGGCTTCTCTTTTGAACCCTATACTAATCTCGCGGCTAGCGGAACCAAACTCGTCCATTGCTTCCCGCGCGGCTCCTAGCGATAAGTCCAACAAGTCCTCAACAGTCAACTCTGCAACTCCGGCCCTAGACATCCCTAACTTTTGTAGAGCTTTTCTAAACGAGGATACGATTAGAAAAGCTATGTTTTCTACGCTACCTTGCTTAGCGACAGCGGAGGGCTCTACTCCAGCTTCTACTGCGTACTGTATGAAGTAAGCGATGGTTTCAGACTCTATAGTACTACCGGGGATGGTTTTACCTTCTTCCTTCGCTCTAGCTCTAATGCGGGCCAGTTGTTCCGACACTCTACCGGCAATAGCTACTGGGTCTTTAGGGTCCAGACTTCCGTCTTTCATTAGAGGTAACGTAGGCTGGTCGGATACCATCCAAGTTTCAATTTTACCTATTACGTGCTCCAAGTCTAAGTCGGAAAACAAGCTTTCCAAACCTAGATGCACTCCTACTTCGTGCAGGAACAGCGCTAACTCGGTACCCTCTTCGATGTTTTCCATAACGAATACCACGTCTTCATCCAAACCGGTGGCGGTTTGCTGGGTTCTATAAACACCACCCACGCCCGTAGAAGTTGGTGTGTCATTTGGGAACAAAGCGTTAAGCTCCGCCACCGTATCCACGAAGTGGAAGTGGTCACGTATGAGTTTAGGTACAGCCCCCTTATTAAACAACATACTTAGTAGGCTGTCGAACTTCATAGCCTTCTTATTGTTTTCGGCAGTAGCCTTCGGTTTACGCATAGCCGCAATGGCGTTCGCAGCGTCTGAGAAGCTTTCTTTACGCTCCGCTTTCGCTTTCTTCTCCGCTTTCGCTAGCTTAGATACTTCCGCACGGAAACCAGGAAAGTCTCGGGCCTGTAGCATTTCAGACAACGTAGGGTGGTCTAAGAACCAGTCGTCACTCTTTAGCGTTTTGTTTGCAAACGCTATGGCGTTGTCCCTAGCGGCGGCCGTGGACTCCTCTTTCTTAATCACATCCTTAGTTGACTTGTGCGAGCGCCCATCTTCCAAAGCTTTAGCGATGTCGGTTATCTCGGACTCAAACGCTTTGTACTTTTTCTGGGTTAGTATTTTCTTTAGGTGAGGGTACTCAGAGGCCCATAGGGCGCCCAGGATATCCTTCGCGCCGGCTTCCAGTTGCTGTACTACTTTCGGTTTCCGTACTGTTTCAGTACTCTTTTTTCCACGTCCATCAGCGGTTGCCCCAGCTCTTTCAGGTCGCCTATCAGTTTTGCGCTGTCCGTTAACCACTTTTTCATCTTTAACTTCTGTCCTTTTGTTGGGTTCAGCATTTGGAGTCTCTCCTTTTTGGTTACTAAATTTATCGTTAATTACTTGAGCGTCTTCTACTAGAGCCGAAGGGTCTCCCTTTTCCATAGCAAGGCCCACAGCGTTAATCCAAGCGTACTTAGCTGTTACATGTAAGTCGTTGAACGAACCGGCTTCCTCTGGTTTGCTTTCGTCCCAAGATTCTTGTATTTGTTTAGCCATACCTTTGTCCCCCATAACGCGGGAGACTAAACCCTCTTGCCCCTTACGAGACTTGTTAATCCTAGCTTGGTCCTCAGTTTTTCCTTTCGCTTCCGCGTTCTTGGCAACTAGGGCTTTTCCCTTTTTGTCTGGAGACGCAACGCCTTCTATAGCACGGGTACCCCCTGCTGCGACGCTGCCCATACCATGGTCAAACACGTCTACTACGTCGTCGTTTGACGTCTCGTCAGCGTCGGCTACTACTTTTTTAGTTTCGTTTTCGTTTGGAACGAACCCTTCTACTTCAGCTGTTTGGGCATCTTCGTTATCAACCGAGGCTTCCCCAAGGGTCTTGCCATCTTCAGTTCGCAACTTAGTAGCTTTTAGTTGTTCTTTAGTACCTTCACCTGCAAATTCGGTGAAGTATCCCATAATAGATTTAACAGCAGCGTCTGCTGTCGAGCGACCTTTAAGGCCTGCGGCTTTAGCGATAGCTGCGGAGCCGGTTTTACCGTCTCCATAGAAGTACTCACCTAGTGTATCAGTTTCGATAGCATCAAGGATTACATCCAGTACCTTCACCTGTGTGTTGGTTAACTCAATTTCACCACTAGCCACCGCGGCTGCTATTTTAGCGCCTACGTCCTTAGTCGCTACTGAAGATTTATCTTTGGATAAACCCCCTTCAGTGGTAGTCCCTAGCTCTGCTAGTCGCTTCTTAACTTTAGCCTTAGCCAGTGTTCTACTAAACAGAGTTTCCCCGGAGCCGTACACGCCTTTCTTACTTTCAATAGCTTTGGTAATTTCTGGGTACGCTTCCAAGTCACCTAGGGCTTCAGTGGCTTCTTTATGGGCTAAGTCTTTCTTAGAGTTCTCTTTGTAAGGAGAAGTAATAACAGGGGCTTCAGTAGTCCCCGGTACCTCATTCGAAATAGGGCCCGGAGTAGCCGGCTTAGCGGCTGCTTTAGCTTTACCCTTCTTAGGGCCTGCGTTGTTTCTTTTAGCAATCGCCCACTCAGCAGGGTCTAGTTGTTCTCTAGCCGTTTGTTCCACAGCGGCAATGCCACCTAGGTTTTTATCTGAGTTAGCAACGTTTAGTGCGTCAATTAGAGGAGCAACAATAGCGTCTACTTGCGCTTGTTCTTCCGGAGTTCTATTAGCTTCTACATCTTTAAATTTTGAGTGTGCATCCAAAGCAGCGAAGTACGGTTCTCTACTGTCGTCCACTTCTGGGAGTAAGTCTTGTACCGCTGGGTCGCTTAAGAACGCTTCTATGACATTGTCATTAGTGTCGTACTGCTCGTTTTCTTCCTGCCAAGCTACGAACGCAGAGCCAAGGTCAGACTGCTCGTTGGCTATGTCTAGTCTTTGCTGCTGTGCTTGGTTCGCTGCGTTTTCTTCTTCCCACTTATTCTCGTCGGGGAACGACTCCGCGGCTTTGCGTCGGTTAGTCCTAGTAATCTTTTCTTGTTTTATTTCTTCCTGCTGCTGACGAACAATGTCAAAACGTGGGTCTTGGAATACCTCATCGGTGCTAACGCCTAGTATCTTAGACCATTTAACAGCGAAGGCTCTACTGTCTTCAGTGGACGCTATAGCGCCTGCGTCACCTATAAACTCGTCGTCCTCTAGGGCTTGCGCTTGCTCTGCTAATATGGCAGCCTGTGCTTCCTTACTAGCTTCGCTTAATTCGTCTTTGGCTAATGCAGCCCTAGCGATGTTTACACCACCACCCTGTCCCGCACCAGCGAACGCGCCCATAACGGCATCACCACCGACGTCCTCCAGTAGTGGGGTACCAGTACCAAGGTTCTCAAATACTTTCTCTTGCGCACCTTGTAATAATTCTTCACCACCTTCGAACCCAGCACCCTTAGCAACATCTACTGCGTTAGCTCGTAGACCCTTTTTGGCCGACTGCTCTATTAAATTGGTAGCGGCTCCTGTAACTTTACTAGTAACGACCTCATCAGGGTTGAGTACACCCGCTTTGGTAGCCATTTTTCCGCTAATCAGTGATATACCCGCGGTTGCCATACCTGCTGGGACAGCAGCTAGTCTGTCTGTGCTGTACTCACCGGACGTACCGGTCTTCTCAATAATATTTTTAGTTACTTCACCAGACGTAATAGCACCTTCACCAACTGCGGCTGCGGTATTACGCCCCATGTTAGCTATCTTACCAAGACCAGCCACTTCGGCACCTGCTTTAATACCTTTAGCAGCGAGACCGCCACCAAACATGTAAGGTACAGATGTGGCAATTAGGTTGGCAACTTGACCTGGATGGTCAGCTACAAATGAACCAGCTTCGCCACCTTGGGCAACCATAGCGTCAATGTAGTCCATAGTAGAGGCGTCAGGGCCTAATGAACCTGCAGCTTCTTGAAGTCGTGTGGATAGTTCTTGGTTAATCTCTTGTTGTCTATCGGATAGTAGAGCCTCGTCTAGTGCTTCGCCACCTTTCTGTAGCCAAGCTGACAACGGGTCGGCTACGTAGTGCAACCCTGGAACCAAAGAACCAAGTCCAACTAATGCTCCTGCTGCTTTCGCAGTACCTGATATTAGACCGGTAGCAACGTCAGCTACATCTCTAACGCCACTTGTTTCCTCTGACTTATAGTCATACCCACTATCGGTTTGAGCACCACTAGTTCCTCTGCTGGGTATAGTCTGCTCTGCGCCAAAGGTGCGCTGGACGTAATCGTTTAGCTGTTTATCAGTTGCGTTATCAGGGCCATCGAACTCGTATACTGTTCCGTCTGGGCCCGTGGTCTCGTATGTTGCCATTTTAGGTTCCGGTGTTTACTTTTTTACACGTGGCGTTGAAAACCCGCCGTTATTCTCAACTGGTTTGTTGTTTCCGCCGCCCAAACCTGTGTTCGAGCTGTTGTTTCCGCGCGCACGGTTTAATAGTTGTTGGTGTGCTATCTCGGCTTCTGCAACTTTGTCCCAGTCAACCTTAAGCCCAGACGCTGTTGCTGCCCTAACTAGTTTGGCGTACGTACCGTCAGGGTCACTAGTGAATTCGTTCATCGACTTAACGTTTAGGTCACCTTCGTAGTCTCTACCGCCGGTTTTTGCTTCTGCGTTAAGCTTATTCGTCTCGGCTTTAATCTTACCAAGTCCAGCTTTGTTCTTTTTAAACGTAGCCATTTGGTTAGCCAACTGTAGCGCACCACCTGGAGTGGCAAAAGCCTGCACGTTGGCTCTTAGTTCTGCTTCGTTAGCGCCTTGCACGTAGTACGGCTCCATAGGAACAGTGTCCCCATTCTCGTGGGTGAAAGAATTAGCTAGTACAACGCTACCGTCTTCCAAGGTAAACCTTCTAACTTCGTTGCCTTCAACGCCATCGTTATCACTTAACCAAGAGGCTACGCCTTGGATACCGCTCTTAGGGTCAGCAAGCATAGCTTGGATTTCCGCAGAGTTAACATTAGCGTCTTTCAGTATGCCAGCGATTTGAGCGGCGTCCATGGTCTTAACCATAGCAGCGCCTTTACCTTCTTGGTCGCCGTGAAGACCAAACACCTCTATAAGGGCTTTCTTAGCTTCTTCCGGAGAACCCCATTTAGTGTTCTGGTGCTCTAGTAGCGCATCGTTTAGTGGTTTGTTTTGGTTCCACGTCATCTGGGCCGTCTGCACGTCAATTTGTTTCTGCTTAGCGTTTAGGCGTTCTGTTTTAGTCTTCGCGTCTATAAGCTCTGTGTTTGCAAACGTTTGGCCTGTATCGGCTACGGTTTTGTCTACTGTTGCCTGCGCTTGCTCAACCTTAATAGGGTTCACTTCTTGTTTAAACTTAGTGTCTTCTACCACTCCACCTGTCTGGGCGTCAGTTAAACCTGTGGACGCCTCAGTTTTTTTTCTGGTTGCTTCCAACTGGTCAAGGCGGGTCTGCATAGACTCAAAGTCGTATTTGTTACTTAGTCCTTTACCTCTAATGTCTGCTATTTTAGCTTGCATATCCAGTGAGCCGGCAATGTCTCCGTAGCGGGCAGCGTTGTCACTTAACCCTTGGTACTTAGCGGTTCTAATATCGTCCATGGTGCCGTAGTTCTTACCGCCCATAGAGAAACCAGTTGATGCACCTGAAGCATCGAACTGCTCCTCTACTTCTTGGCCCATGATGTCTCTAGCCGCGCCGTCTCGACCGAAGTCGTTTACCGCGTCGTACGTAGACTTAAAGTTATCGGCAAACTGTTGCCATCCTGATTTACGTGCCATAATTAACCTCCGTAGAATCCGCGTTTACCGCCGTTAAACATACCAGTGTTGTACACACCAGCCGCTGCACCAAAGGCGCCACCAATATCACCAAGTAAACTACCTCGGTTCTCACTTTCTTGCATGGCTATCTTAGTCTTGTTATTTAGTACGTTGCCCATAGTATTCAAGTTCATGTTTAGACCGGTACCGATTGTTGATGCACCTTGGTTCATACCTTGCATGTAGTCCTGCCCTGCTCCACGATAAGCGTTAGTAGCGTTAGCACCAGCAGAAGCTGCGTTGCCGTACGCCGAAGTAGAAGCTCCAGATAAGTAGTTACCCAAACCTGCTGCTTGGACTTTACGGTTGAAGCCTGCATCTACTGCACGCTCTCTAGTACCTGTCATTGCACCAGCTCTGTTCGCCGAGTGCATAAGTGCGTTCTGAGCACCTATACCTTGGAACTTACCTGAATTTGGATTGACACCCATACCTGCCATAGCTCGTTCGTTGGCCTTAGTTGTTCTGTTAAAAGCCAGCCCTGCATCTGCAGCGGCTTGAGTAGCGAGCCTGTTACGGTACGCGTCGGTGTCGAAGTTGTTTGCATCTGCAACGATGCTTTTCTCTAGAGGTCTAAAAGTGTCTTTGTAGTAATCGAAGTAGTCTTTACCTTGAGCCGCTTGGTCGTTCATCAAACCTGTCTGCGCGTCACCTATCGCATCCATCCTAGGTTTATTCTCGTCGTATATCGCTTTAGCTTGGTCAATTTGGTCTTGCCCCAACTGGCCCATTTTGTCTGAAGCTGCGGAACCCGCGTCTGTCAGTGGGGTATAGTCAGGGGCTTCTACATCTTTTTTACTCATTAGCTTTTCCTCTAAAGTAGTTCTGAGGCCATAGTACCAGAAGTTTAACGTCTTGTCCTTCCGACCCAGCCTGTTTCATTACACCTTCTTCTTCGAATCCGATGTGTTTATCTAGTTTCAATGCTTTGGAATTGTCAGCTGCGACCAACCCCGTAAGTCTCTTTAAACCGCATGACCCAAATGCGTATTGTATTACCGCGTGGTCTAACAGTTCTAAAAGTAACTTACTGGGTTTGCTGACTGCGATATGTGCAGTGGCGTTACACTCGTTAAAGTTGTTAAATACAACGCCGCTTACAATTTGACCGTCTACTTCAGCGCCCATAGCGTAGAACGAACCCCAAGAGGTTCTTTGTCCTACTTCTTCAGCTACCCACTTGCCAACACGCTCTTTATCATCAAAGACTAAACGCGATTCACTCATGGGAGCTTTGTATACTATTTAGCACAAGTTTATTATATATCATAGTTAGCGAGTTAGGGGGAGTTTTATTTAGTACTTATCGGCATCTATAATCATGTAGGTTACTTGCTGTGCCGCGGATATTATCCCTAGTGTATCTGAGGTGAAGTTCGGCCCACAAGCGTCTGCGACTGATGAGGTAGCTCCCTCATCAGAGTTATGACCCACCCACCCGTAGAACGACGCTACCCCCCCACTATATAAACCGTACAACATGCTGTGGTACCTGTAACAGTAGTAGTCCACCCCATCAAACTTTGTAAGATACTGCCGCTGGTACCCTTGGATACCCCCAGATATCATAAAAGCTGGTCGGGTTATACTAAGCGCTGTCAGCGTGGTGGTGTAGTTGGCTATATTCTTAAAGTTTATAGAGTGGGTGATGTAGGAACCTCCGAAGCTACCAAACACGCGGGGCATGAGCATTTTTCTAGTAGAGTCATACACAGGTTGCGTTCCTGTTGGGTCATAAACTACTACCCCATACCCCACTGGATTATAGGAAGGTAGTTTCTTAAAGAACAATAGCGTCAGTGGGAAACTAGCGCTCGACAGTTTGTCCTGTCCTCTCCGTAGGACTATGTCCCATATACCTGTACCTGCGGTTTTCACAGAGGTAACTATTATCATTTTAGCGGTGTCCGCAAGAGTGGCCGCGCCTCCGGGTTCAAGTGAAAGCCCTAGGTCCGCTACGAATACTAAAGGAGGGTTGGTGTTGTCCCCTGTATTTACACGATACGTCTCCCACACGCCAGTAAGTAGTGCCGTATAGCTAAACCTGTTAGCGTACGTCTGAGTACTGTGCCACTCGTACCCCAAACCTTCTGAACTTATAATAGCTGTATCGTTATTGTTTATAAACGAAATTCCTTGTTCGGACATTATCTTAGCCCTCCAACAGCAGTAGACCCCGCATCGGTTACTGAGTACGCATCGCCCCCCATGACAACCAGGCGAACGTTTCCTAGAGTTTTTCCGTAGTTAACGGTAAAGGTGTACGTGTTAGAGTTAACAGGAGCGCCAGCAGGGGTAACGTCGGTCCACATCAGGGTCTGCATGTGCCCACTACTGTGCATAGAAAAGTACACGAAGTAGAAGGGGGAGTGTTCGCTAACCCACGTCACGTTAGTGGAGGCCGCTGTTAAAGTAACCTCGTGAACGACCTGTAGCCCTATGCTGGTTGTGTCTAGTTCTAAGTTACCAGCGCTATCGAGTATTTCAAAACCGAAGCTCACTAGGCCACCGTAACAGAAGCAGTTGAAGGGTTGGATACATTACCTGCACCATCTATAATGTATATGTAATATGTCCCCGCTAGCGTTGGAGCCAAAATAGTAGTAGAGGTGCCACTCGCTGCTTTAGTCTGGTTGGTGTAAGGGCTAAACACCGTAGTACTCAAAGGAACCAGCCAAATCTGGCTGTCAACGTAACCTGTGGAAACGATAGTAACAGACCCGCCTGGAGACGCTGTCGTACTAGTTGGTAGAACAACATCCGACATAGCAGTGGTAGTAATAGACGCAGTTGACCTGTTGGACACGTTGCCCGCTTGGTCAATAACGTACAAATAATATGTACCTTCGGAAGCAGGGGATACGATGCTAGTAGACACACCACTTACTGAGTGGGTCATAATGTTACTACTAGCGAAACTAACAGTACCTGTAGGGGCTAACCAAACTTCGTTAGTAGAGTCCGCAGTTGATACTATAGTAATAGTGCTACCAACTACAACAGTGGCAGATGAAGATAGCGTTGCGTTGACCACCGTGTTACTAGGTGGAACAACGTCTAAATTACCCATCACAACTCGTAGGTTCCCGGAGCCATCGAACACTCTAATCCTAGAGTTGTTTATCTCTAAGCGTGCTCCTGAGGTAGCCTTGCCGATATCTAACTTACCTCTGAACACGCCGTTGTTATTAACTTCCAAGCCGTACGCTTTGGACATTCTCCATCCAGCGATACCTGAGTCAAAGTTAGCACTCTGCATACCGTCATGAATCTTAGCGTTTGTAATAGCAGCGTTATCTATATTGGCCGTTGTAATAGCAGCATTGGCAATCTTAGCGTTTGTAATAGCAGCGTTATCTATTTTAGCCGTTGTAATTGCCGCGGTACCTATTTTTGCACTGGTTACGGCAGCGGCACCTATCGTAGCCTCTGTAATCGCCCCCAATACAATATGCGCTGAGTCCACAGCTAAAAGTCCTATCTTAGCGCTAGTAATAGCTGCGTTCTTGATAAAGGCAGACTCTATGTATACGCCCGCAGGGATAAGAACCGTAGTTCCATCGGTGTCATACGTGGGGGACGTTTTAACTGTAAAAGGTATTGTCTGGGGTGTAGTCGACCAAGCGGTACCCGTGTAGTATTTAATATCGCCGGTAGTGTCGTGAACCCACACTCTACCTTTGTACAAGCCTGTTGTTGGGGCGGAAGATGCCACTGTCGAGGCGGGAGCTACCCAAAAGGTATCAGCTCGTACTCCAAACTCCGAAGTTGGGGTAGCGTCGTTATTAGTAGATATTAAACCATACCCCGTAACGTGACCCCCATTATCAATTTTTACTGCGTACTTGCCTTCAATTCCGTCTACAGAGCTCGCTACAGTGTTTACCGTAGTGAAACGGTCGCCTACTCGGGTAGATACGGTGTGGGTGTCCACCGCCATAGCGGCGTCATCTTTCCACGCAAAAGTACTGCCCGTTTGCGTAGCCGCCTCACACGTAGTTTTAGTAGCGTACGCCGAGGCTATGTTTGTAACGCCGGTAGTAGTAACGGTGCGCTCACAGTAACCTACCTGTTCTACTATCTGTTCGCCTACATAGGCTTGAGTAGCAAGCCCTACCTCGTCCCAAGCGCCAGTGCTGCAATCGCTACCGCAATCAAACCGGTATAGTTTTCCGTTATCACTAGTATCCGACCACAAGTCTCCGTCTCGTAGAACTAGAGTGGCTGGGGTGTTACGGACAAAGGTTCCCGAAGTAACTGTGTCGTTGAAGTCAGGCATAGTCGTTGAGAAGTAGCTTGTTACTTTACCATCTGCAGCCGATTGAGCGTCTCCCGCGTCTGCTATAGCTTGTGCTATGTCCGAGTCAGGTATAGATACCCACCCATCAACACTTGGAGTAGCTCCTGTGTCCTGCCAGCGAGACATTGTGTACTTCGCATTAGTAGTGTTAAACCAAAGGTCACCTGTAGACATCGTGTGCGTTGGAGCACTTGGGGCAGTAGCCTCAAAGTAAGTAGTAACCTTACCGTTGGCTATGTTTTCTACGGTCACAATTCTACCGTCTTGCGCAGGCTCCCACGTACCAGTGCTAGACTTAAAGGCCCACAGCATATTCTCACTGTCTAGGTCTACCCAGGTGTCTCCGTTTTGAAGAACTAGAGTAGCTGGGTTGTTCCTTACCATAGCCCCCGTTCCGTCGTCAACGAAGTCAGGCATACCGTTTTGGTAGTACGTTTTAGTTTTAGTAGCCGCTAAAGTATCATCAGTGTATATAGTGGCTTCCGTCCAGTTAGCGCCGTCACTTTGGTATATCGCCCCGGGGGTGTACGTAGTGTCCGCAGTTCCACTTATAGGAATCCATATATCTCGTGTTACCCCTGTAGGTACATCATCAGAAGCATTACTATAGATTGTTCTTTTACCGTCAGCTAAGTCAGCTAAAGCAGTAAGGTTGCTATTATTGCCTATCTGAGACCATTCGTACGTAACCGGGGTTGTTGCAGGAACTTTAGGTTGGTACTTGTAAGTGTTGGTTACATCTACGGTTACTCCCCCCGTACTAACCTCTGTAGTACTCTCAATGAAGATGTCATTCTCCTTCATTCCCGTCTGTGAGGTGTGGTCGCCCCCACTAAAAACTACTACTTCTTTGTCTATCTCCCCACCTACGTACGTCTGAATTGTATCCGTACCGTCTATGGTCGCCGAAGTAAGGTTGACAGCTACGGTACCATCAGTAATCCCAGTGTTTAATGAGGCTACTGAGTTCTGGGCTACGTACGCGTCTAGGTAAACTTTACCAACAGCGTTGTTTGGAGTATTTACCCACCCTAGTGTGCCTTGAGACCCAGCTGTAGGGTCTTGGTACCTGTATATGCAAGTGTCATCTAGCGGGGTAACTTTATCTGTGTCAATCCACAAGTCACCGAAAGACGCAGTGCCTGGTTCTGCATCTTGGAAGAATCCTACTATCTCTCCATCTGCAGTGGTCTGGGCGTTGCTCGCGTTAGTAAGCGCTGTAGATATACCCCCATCTCTAACAGAGACAAAATCAGATGTAGATACAGAGTACTTGTGTAGTGTGTTCGCCCCACTAGTAGTGTTAACCCACAGGTCGCCCTCGTCTAAGTCGTATAATTCACAGACTACAGGAGGAGTTGCCGATGGGTTATCGGTACAAGTAGTATCTACTTTCGCTCCGTGTACAGGTTTTACATTTTGGTAAAAAGCTTGCACCTTACCATCTGCTGTTGCCTGTGCTCCTGCCGCATCGGCAATTGCGTCACCAATACCACTGTCTTGGATATTAACCCAGGTTGTTCCAGAGTCAGGGTACCTGTGTAGTGTGTTCGCCCCACTAGTAGTGTTAACCCACAGGTCACCTTTCGACAGGTCGAACAGCTCACAGACTACAGGAGGAGTTGCCGATGGGTTATCGGTACAAGTAGTATCTACTTTCGCTCCGTGTACTGGGGCGGTGTCTAAATAAAAGGTTTGGACTTTACCGTCAGCAGTACCTTGCGCCCCAGAAGCGGCATTAATAGCAGCGATGATATTACCGTCCTGAGCGTTTACCCAATCTCCAGCTATCGTACGCCCCGCAGTATGTAAAGGCCCGATAATAGCGTCGGGGTCGTACAGGTACATTTTGTTACCATCGCTGGAGTCTAGCCAGGTGTCGCCCGCTACTAAGCTAGAGCTGTCATATTTAGTCGTTGGGGCGGTTGCTTGGTGGAATGTAGAGTTAATTGCCCCAGCTAAGCCACTAGCCAGTTGACCGCTAGTAATTGAGTCTGTTAGTTGTTCTAGTAGGTAATCCACGTCGGGAGCTGTAGCCCCAAGGACTCCGTCTGTAGCGTTAAACGCTCCGGCCTCTCCGTTCACGTTCACCATGCGAACCCAGTAATAGTAACTCCCGTCGGAACCGACGGCATCTGCATACATCCCTGATATAGTAGTACCTACCAAAACCGCTAGTCCCATGTCATCGGTGCTAGCTCTCCATACCTCGGTGTGCGAGTAGCACTCCCCGTACGCAGTACCTTCCCAGGCTAATATTATCGAAGTCATAGCTCCGTTAGCAGTCAGGGCCGTAGCCGCAGGAGGGAATATACAGTCCAGGGCTACCATAGGGGGTTCGTATGCTATACCTCCACCGGGGCCTCTGGTAAAAGCTTTCGATTCAATCAACTCTCGTTTGGTTACTAGCCCATCAGGAGACTCGAAAGACTCCCTAACGCGTTCCAGGAACCTACGCAAGTCAGGAGCTAAAGCCGTTACTACCGCAGGCAGGCCTAGTTTTTTCATCCTTGGTTAAGCTCCATAGGAGACTGCGCTAACTGTACGTTATAAATTTCTTTGTCGCTTTCAACCTGGAACTCCCAGTCCGTACCCAACCCAGAAGGGAGGCGCTGTAGCGCTCCGTCGGTTACTGATATGTTTACTATTTGAGTACCATCGCGCCACACTTTAGTAGTTACAGGGTACGCCTCGGCTTGTACTCGGTAGCAGGTGAACCCTTTTGGCTCTGGGAAGGTAAACTTCTTAGACTTCCATGTGTAGGATAGGTCTGTACCAGTGTTCCATTTAGATAACTCGTTACCTACAATAAGGTACAGCGTGTCGTGGCGGAGGTCGTTGTAACCTCCAGTGGCTACGATGCTGTGGTAGTTCCAAGTTTTGGCTTTCATATCATATATGAAACCTTTGTTCGCCCCCGGTGCTGCGGGAAGAAACCCTATGTACTGGTCCTCATGACGCTGCCCTATTAGCCCTTCGGGGCCAATGGCTTGCCATGCTTCTTTATCGTACATAGACTCTGTTATAACGTTTGAGCCTCCAGCAGACAACCCAACTAAACCGTCGGGAGCCGCGTAGAACACATGTTTGTTCATAACGACAATACTTTTCTTGGATATACAAGACTGGTTAACGTCGGCTTCAATCATAACCATAGCGTCCGGGTGCGAACCCTGGATGAAGTACGGTCGCCCTTTAGTCATAACAACCAAAGTAGTATCAACAACTGCAAGGCCCACAACAGGGTACCCTACAGTTTGCATGTATTGCACCGGCCAGGCAAAAGGCCTGTAAGGTTCCGAGAAGTAAATGTCGTTCCCTTTAAAACCAGCCATGACTCCGTTAGGCAAACCAACTAAACCTTCCATGTCCGCTTTAGGGTGCATCCAAGTTAAAGAAGGTATCACTTCGTTAAGCGCATCACCTGCTATGTTATCTACGTAAGTCGTTGTAGCCACAGATACTTCCGCTACGAAGAAGAACGATGAGTCTGAAGTACCTGCCGCTGAACGGTAAATTCGTTTCTTAGTGACGTTGTAGTTGCCCGTAGGAGCTGTAGGCATAGTGACCGTTATTGTCTCGCCCGTGTAAATAGTTTCTGTAGAGCTTGCCATGCTGGTGGCTGAGTAAGGAGTAGACTCCTCGTCCCAAGAGTTAACGTATGTAAAGGTGTACACTCTGGTTTCCGCAGGAGTATCTGTGTCAGGAGTTCCTGACTTGGCAGTATAGAACCCTGCACCTGTCGGTTCTGGAACGCCTAGTGTGTAAGACGCAATCGGATACAAATCACCGACGCCTGTTAGGGCCATTGAGTTATTAGTAACTTTTGGAACACCGTCTCCAGTGTAGTACGTTCTCTCTGTAACGTCACCTGCGATGAAACCTTGCACGACATCTACGTCTGCAGTCCAGTGAAACCAGTACTGTTTCTCATCTGTTTCGTTTTGGCCGAAACGGTAGATTGATTTAATAGTGCCTGTTTTAGTAAGAGGTGAAGGGGTTACGGTTGAAGTGCCTTTAATAGGCTGCAACGAACCAAGCCACACAGAGCAGTTCAACGCTGTCTGCGCTGCGTCGTTACCTAGGTAACGTGGAGGTGTCATAGGAGACACGCCTGAGAATTTACTTACCGTTATTACTGCCACTGTCTACCTCAAATAATTAAACAAAGGGCTATCCTGTAGTATCGTCCCCTCTACTTTTATTTATTATAGCACTTAATTCGTCAGCCAGGTCCCAATAAGACTCGTCTTCTTCTCGTGCTTGTTCGTATAGTACTAGGATTACATCACGTAGTACTGCTTCTAATTCTTCACTCATTTTAATTTGGTGCCCGCTAGGGTGTACAAGGGTGAGGAGAGTAGTAGCTAGCAGGCGCCTCCTATTATAACGGTTTTACTCAGGTAAAGCACAATTACAATCGCACAATTGAGGTTGGTTCATCATTTGCATAGAACCTTGCATCATTTGCTGTGGTATCTGAAACATTTGATTCATAAACGCCATTGAAGCTAGTGAGATAGTTACACCTACTGCGAAAACTATAACGCATTTACTAATCTTGTCTATCATTTTTAGAAGGCTCCTTGAAGAATACTCTCTCAGCATGCTCTGCCTTCTTACCA